>Ga0210009_1000251_pt1 | contig 67045 bp, 52 predicted proteins | sample CryGeyCG2114_065_FD_185457 | JGI IMG/M metagenome (GOLD analysis project Ga0210009, IMG submission 185457) | Groundwater microbial communities from aquifer - Crystal Geyser CG12_big_fil_rev_8/21/14_0.65 (SPAdes) (version 2) | ecosystem: Environmental > Aquatic > Deep subsurface > Groundwater ...
TTGCGGCAAATAACGAACCATGACACCTCCAAAACTCTCATCACAAATGTCTAACGGCATTAGTATATCACAGAGATCTTTATTTGGGAGCCACCCCAATGGCCGGCGTATTCAAAAGTCAGGCTTTTGACTTTGAGTCCCCGTTGTTATATGATGAACCCTTGGAAAAAGGCGTTATTTTTCATTAAACCTTTTTAGCATGCCGGCGTCTAAAGATTAAAATAGTAAGTATTTCAGAACCATTTTTAAGGAGGAAAAAAACAATGAAACAAGCAACTAGTTTAGTCAGCACTTCAGTGATGATACTCTTTCTCGGCATCATTAATCCTTTGCAGGCCCGCGCAGAAGAAAATGAGAGCAAACGGCAGGAGTTTCATGAAGATTATTTAGATCACTATACCAAAGGCTGGTTTACACAAGCCTCAGGCGAAGACGGCAATCTGACCCTCGCCGAACTGGAAGCCGCCGGCAAAGTCGGCCCGGAGGAAGGCCTCGATACCGTTCGCTTTAAGAGAGCGGATAAAAACAACGACGGGATTGTGACCATCCAAGAAGCCAAAGCCGAAAAAGCTTTGGAAATTGCCCGTCACGGCGATATTGAGAAATATTTTAAAAATCACCCGCGCCTTTCCAAAGATATTTTAAAATACCCGGAAGCAGCCGAATATTTAGCGCAGCATCCTAAATTGGCTGATTTGGCAAAAGAGCATCCGGATTTAGCCGAAAGATTGGCTGACCATCCGCAGGCTGCCAAATATTTGGCCGAACGCAAGGATTTAGCAAAATTTTTGCACAATCACCCCAACACCGCAAAAAAATTGGCAAACAATCCGAATGCTGCGGAATATCTAGCCAAACATGAAAACGTGACGGACTTTCTGAAAGAGCATCCCGGTTTACATGATGATCTGGTTAAAAGTGACCGTGCGCGCCAGATGTTGGAAAATAACCCGCGTGCGGTACCTTATCTTGCCAAACACAAAGTTGCCCGAGAAAAAGCGCAGCAAGCCCGTTCGGAGTGGAAAGATCTTTCCAACAAAGAACGTCTGGCAACCAAAAAGCATATCAATCGCAAGATGGGCCCAGAAGGCAAGGAAAAATGGGCAAATGCAACGCAGAAACAGCGTAAGAATTTCGCAGAGAAAAATTATTCTAAAGCAAAGCAAAAAGCAATTAAAGCGAAGAAAAATAGAGGTTGATCATCTGAGGGGTCTGACCTCTGAATTAAAAAAAACCCGTCTGAAAAGACGGGTTTTTTGTTTTTAGGTCAGGTAGCCCCCCGCGGCTTGTTGCGGGATCATGCCGTCTTTTTTGGTCACCCAAACGGCCAGCCCTAAACGTTCGGCTTCCCCGGCATCTTCAGGATGAATTTCAAAAGAAGCCTCCAAACCCCTGCCCTTGTTTTCTAAGGGATGGTCTTGCAAATGGACAGCAACAAAATCATGTTTCAATTGCTTTCCTCTGTTCTCACCCGCTTGTACTTGAGAAGTAACGCCGAACGCTAACAAACTCAGATGAGCTTCCCAACCAGCTTCCGGCTTACCCAAAGGATCAAACGTCACTTTGACTTCTTTTAAGTCTGAAACACTGGCCTTCAAAAGGCCGGCACGCTCATCCAATGAAAGTTCTCTTGACTCGGCAAACCAATTGCGCCAATCACGGCCGTTAAAAACGAAGGTCGGCGTCGCCAGCGTACGGCTCCGCCAGGCCCTGACATAAGCCGATTGTCTTTGTGTGAACTCCGGGCGCGCCCATCGGTCGACCCAACCCAACTCATCCCAATAAGTCACATGAAATCCGATGGGAATGTATTTGATCCACAATTCTTTATCTGCTTGATACGCGCTTAGCTTTTGATCCGCAGGCGGGCAGCTGCTGCATCCTTCTGAGGTGTAGAGTTCAAGCAAAACGGTTTGAGCGGGTGTGCTTTGGAAGGTAATGGTTTCTTGGGCATGCAAGAAATTAACCGGGCCAAAAATAAGCAGGCAAAAAACGGCCGGCCACACACTCCGGGAAGCATGTGTCATTCTATTTGATGCAGCATGTGTTTGGTATTCTCATAAAAAACAACTTCCAGCAAAGGCTCTTCCTGAATTTTGTGCCGTGTCCGCTCTTCAAATTCGGGCGGAATTGAAGGATAAAAAACATCGCCCTCAAAATCGGCATGAATGTAAGTCAGGTAAATACCGTCAATCAGCTGCATCGTTTGTTCATAAAGATGCGCTCCGCCAATGATGTAACAATCACGCGTACTTACTTCGTCCAGGGCAGATTCAACCGAAGTAAAAAAACGCAGGTGTTCACCATCTTCATGGGCAGTACGGCTGATTACAAAATTTTCCCTTCCGGACAGCGGCTTGCCAATGCTCTCAAACGTTTTGCGGCCCATGAGAATGGTGTGGCCGAGGGTCATTTGTTTGAAATGTTTCAGGTCGGATGAAAAATGCCACGGCAATTGATTTGCCTTACCAATCACACGATTTTGAGCCATGGCGACCGCGTGATAAAGCATCACTTACACCGCAATGGGTGCCTTAATGGCAGGGTGAGGATCATAATTTTCTAATGTGAAGTCTTCAAACTTAAAATCAAAGATATTTTTAATATCAGGATTTAACTTCATGGCCGGTAACGCGCGCGGTGTGCGGTTAAGCTGCAATTTCACCTGATCAATGTGGTTTAAATAAATATGCACGTCTCCAAAAGTGTGCACAAATTCGGCCGGCCTTAAGTTGGTTACTTGTGCCGCCATCATGGTGAGAAGTGCGTAAGAGGCAATATTAAACGGCACGCCCAAGAAAACATCGGCACTCCGCTGATACAATTGGCAACTGAGTTGGCCTTTGCGCACATAAAATTGAAAAAAAGCATGGCACGGCTGAAGCGCCATTTTGTCCAGTTCACCCACATTCCAGGCACTGACAATCAAACGGCGGCTATCGGGATTTTTTTGAATCTGTCGGATGACTTGTTCAATTTGGTCAATGGTATTTCCATCAGCGCCCCGCCATGACCGCCATTGCTTGCCGTAAACCGGACCCAATTCGCCATTGTCATCTGCCCATTCATTCCAAATTTTAACCCCGTGCTCCGTCAAGTATTGGATATTGGTTTCACCTTTCAAAAACCAAAGCAACTCATAAATGACGGATTTTAAGTGAATTTTCTTGGTGGTCAGGAGCGGAAAACCTTGGGTAAGATCGAAACGCATTTGATAGCCAAACGTACTGATGGTGCCAACGCCTGTCCGATCCTCTTTGCGTTCACCGGCTGCTAAGATATGTTGAAGTAAATCGAGGTACTGCCGCATGGGCGTATCATACAATAAATTGAGGTGCTTTTCACGCAAGAATCAAGCCTGGTCTTTTTTACAATTGCGGTCAATCACATCCTGCTTTGATTTGCCGATACAAGCTGTCGCGCAAGGGGCATCATACAAACAAAGATAACTACAAGCTTCTCTCACCCTTTTTTCATGTTTATCGACACATTTTTCATAGGTGTCCCTGGTATCATAAGGCGGTGTGTCCAAAAAAAGCCCCGCACGTGCTGTTGGGAGCAGCACATATCCGATTCCCATGAGGGCTAAAATGGCAATCACAAACAGCTTTTTCATAAGCCAGAACACCTTCTCTTTAAAGCCTACCATACGTCAGAAATTAAGGTGTTAAACAGCTAAAAGGGCACCGTTACTATTTACGCTTAATCTGACTCATATCTTGAGGTAAATCGTCAGTAAAGGTAAGGCATTCTTTTGACATCGGGTGGGGAAAAGACAGACGGTAAGAATGAAGCGCCGGTCTTGGGAACGGGAGTTTGGCGCCATATTTTTGGTCTCCCAGGACAGGATAACCCATGGCCGCACTTTGAACTCTGATTTGATGCGACCGGCCCGTTTCCAATTTAAATTCGACCAGTGAAACTGGATGCGCGCGCCACTCGCCCGCTGCAACACTTTGGCCTTTTAATTCGGCCTCTTTTGCATTCAAGGCATTTGGTTCTGCAATGCCGACAACATTCTTTTGCCGATCCTTCTGAAGCCAATGATGCCATTCGAAAGAACCTTTTAAAGACCCTTCCAGCCAAGCCAAATAAGACCGTTTGAGTTCCCCCGAGCGTAAACTTTCCGTTAAACGATTAGCCGCTTTCGTCCGCTTCGCCACCACCATCATGCCGGAAGTGTTGCGGTCAAGCCGGTGAACAAGTCCCACATAGTTTCGGCCCAAATACTGACGGAGCCAATCAACCAAGTTATCAGAACTGCTTTCTTCCCCCTGGCTCAAAAGACCTGCCGGTTTGGAAAGAACGATTAGATGGGTATCTTCAAAAATAATGCGAGGTGTCATCTCAGGCATTTTATCACACTTGGGGTCAGGTCCCGGACCTGACCCCAGGAATATTACGCGGATTTAAGCGTTTGAAGCTGCACGGCCCATCCTTCGGCCATTTCAACCGTGAGATTCCATACACTCAGGTAAGCAGCGGGATCTTTAACAACCTTGAGAGAAACTTCGATGTTTTTGTCTTCTAATCCGCGTGCGATCACATTGGCATGCAGTTCATCTAAACCATTGAGACCGGCAATATCAACATGCGTCACCTTTTGCTCGACCAGGAAAGCTTCCACATGTTCCGTCATTTGATAAATACGCACCTGCTCATGAGGCAAATCGGCCGTCATTTCTAAGATGGCATTTTTCTCGGCATGCGTTTCCACCAAGAAAACAATCGGATAAACGCCGTTGGCCGCTTGAACAATGGCGCGTGAGGCAATGCCCAGTTCTTCTGTGAGTTGAGACTCAATCACAAACCCGCGTTTCATGGCTGTTTGTTCCGTGCGGTCAATTGTATTCAGAACATGACCATCCGCAAAATAGCCCGTAAAAGCTTGTGATGACATCGTGACCTCTGGATATGTTTCCAAAATCATTTGTTGCACACGCTCAAACGCCGCTTTGGCTTTTGGTTCCAGTGCATCTGTCGTACGAATGGTTGATTCACGCGCCTTTTGATCTTGAGCCGCAAGGTGTCTTAGTTCTGCGCGCGGCGTCTCACTCATCCTGCTGACAAAAGGTAATGTTTCCCAAGGTTCTATAATATCACTTTGAGCGCCGATTCCCAAAAGCATGTTACCTAACTCGTACAAACTAATATCTGCGGTACCTAGCACCACTTTGGTGCGAATATTAACAATCACCCCGTGATTTGCAGCGCGTGCCAAATCACTCAAAACAGGATGCGCACTTGCTAAAACTTCTTGAATTAACAAACGGCTTAAAATATCCGGGTTGGGTATTCTTTTCTTAACACTGACCCGCGTTCTTTCCTGAGGCCGCTTGGTATTTTGCGATTTGCTGCTGACTTCCCAACTACCCTCCGCTTTTAGCTGATCAATTTTTTCTTGATTGCGGCGGATCATTTCATCCTCAACAGGATACCAGTATTTCCCAAGACGTTTCAATAGAAGCGCTAATTCCCTTGTATTCAGCTGGCCAATTGCATGAGATAAACCACTTTGAAATTTGCCGATATCTTGGCCGGACTCCCATTCGGGCGGCATGTTGGTGCGGAGGCCTTTTGGAAATTCGTTGTTTAGTAATCGAACTAATTCCGCAAAGATAGCATCCTGCGCACCCTCAACGTGAGCAGAAGCAATGCTTATAATTTTACGGGCAATGTAATTTGGGTTGCTCATTTGATAGTTTTTGAGAACAGCACCTGCCTCTCGGGCGGAAGCTGTCTCAAAAACTTTTTGTAGAATACGGGCCTGGTTCCAAATTAAGGAAAGTTCTTGGTCTGAATTGGCATAACCATTTTGACCGTCTGCCATCTCTTGAGCAACGATCCCTAGCTGCTCTTGATAGATGGCATAAAGCTGTGGATAATGTTTTTCTAAATATTCGGCCAGCAGCGATTGAAAAGATTTGTTGACCAACGGTACGTTTCCATCGCCCAAACCGTAGATATAAAGTTCGCGTTTCTTCTTATTTGAAAAGGTCAGCAATCGATTAACAGCATCGCGATAAACTTGGTTTAAAATACCCGGAAACACGATGAGCACTTCCTTGCCTTCTTCAAAATTATTAGCGGGCAGAGTTTCATAAGCAGTCCAAGGAGCTTCAGACGTCAATGCATATTGACTAATGGTCGCATTAATTTTCTCAACGGGCCACCCCATCCCTAAATAGACACTTAGCATGGTTCTGGCTTTTTGATAGCGAAGCTCTTTGGGAATTCGCTGTGCGCCTGTTCCTTGCAATTTCTGAGCCGCATCCCGGGAACCAACCCAGACGGGAATCTGCGCATCTGACAAGCTTTGAATAATCTGCGCAATTCTTTCAATATTTGAGTTTGCCGAAAAATTTCCGTAAAGCACCAATCCGGCCCGTTTCGGTTCTAAACTGTGCTGGACATTCAACAATCGATCCCTCATGTCTTCAAACACCTTGGCGGGTGTGCTTTGATCAGCTGCCAACTCTTCCACATAGCCATAGCTTTCTTCCGGGAAACCACCTGAATGCATTACGCGAACACTGTAACCGGGATTCAATTCAATGGTCCCATTATCTTGGATAGTTGCCGCCACATCACGAGATGTCTCAACATAGGATTGATGATCCCTGGGGGACGTCCGAACTTTTTCAACTTGGTCTGCAGGAATCAGACGGTTGCCTTCAAAAACGTACACGGTAGGAAGTAAATCCTGGTAGAGAGCTGCTTTAACGGATTTAGCTAAATTTGGCAACGCATCGGAACCTGCGACGTCAGGCGGTGCATGAGCTCCCGTAATAATTACTGGGATTTCCAATTTATTCTTTAACTCCAAAGCCAATACCATGGCGGTTTCTTCAAGCGTATCCGTGCCATGTGTAATCACAATTCCGCCGGCCCTTTGAAGCGTAAACCCCACGCGCTTTAACTCAAGAGCAGCTTGATCTTTCATGCGAATAATATCGAGAACGGATTGTTTAACCGTCTCCCAATCAAAAGGGTTGACATTGGAACTATCTTTACTGATGGCTTGATAAGTGCCGCCGACGCTGGTTGAAATTTGATTAAGCAACAAAGCAACCGCCCCGCTAACACCTCGGCCGGCTGCACCTTTCATATCAATCGTACCGCCTGTCCGCACGATAAAAGAACCGCTGTAAAAACTCCAACGTCCTACTAGACCAACCAAACGTTCATCTGCGCTAATAGTTTCTAAATTATGTAAAGCCAGTGAATTACCGATGAGGTTTTCATGATGAGCTTCTAAGAGAACAGAAAAAGTATGGGACATCGGTTCGAAACTGGCAACAAAATCCAACAATTTTTCACCTAGAAAAATGGTATCTGCCATACTGTAAATCGATTTACCTTTAAGTCGGATGCTCACGGGACTTTCAAAGGCGGCAAAAGGCGACGCTTCGCCCGGTGCCTCAAGAATAATGGCAAAACGATGTTCAAAGATGCTAAGGTCGCCTACTTGGTTAACCATATCGCGCAAATGTGAAAAGTCCTGCTGCAAACGCTCTCTGGTGGTTGAATTCGATAATTGTTGCTTGATCTTTTCTTTATCAATGGTGCCAAAATTCGGCAGCGACGAAAGGAAGCGGGCTGCAATGTGGTTGGGTGTATCGCTAAACAGTTTTTCAAAATCAACATCAATATTTTCAAGAATGAATATTCTGCCTTCCTGCATCGCTTTTTTAATAACTTCCTGAGGATCAGGTTCAACTTGTCTGAGTTCTGAATGAGCCGCAGAAGAATTGGGCTTAACTCTTTTAATTTTCTTTTTTGCTTTCCCCACAGGCTTTACAAGAGTTTGGGGTTGTATCACAGTAGTCAATTCCTCTTCGGGCGTTTCTTCGTTTCCCATGCGTTCGTCCACAACCACACTCGTATGAGGAATGCGAATCTGATGTGGCTGATCAGTTGTTTGTCCTAATCTTTTTTGACGCGCTTGGTCAATATTAATTTGTAAACGTTGAAGGGCCCGGCGCAAGCTTGGATGAATGTGATCTTTTTCTTTTGTTCTTAATTCACTTCGATTGTCATCTCCATTTGGTTGAGCCTCATCTTTCCCGGCAGGCGGTTTTGATGGATTGGCAAGTACGGCTTCAAGTTCTTTCAGCGTTGAAACGCCGTATTGTTCTTGCACTGTGTGTGCGGCTTTGATCCATAATTGATACATGGTAAATGCGACATGAAGGCTAAAACGCGTTTCACGGTCTTGAATATTCATTTTTTCCAAAGTGCCGCTGCTAGCAAATATCAAATGTGCTTTACCTGATCGACGCAGAAAAATCATGCTGATAATACCTTTATTCAAAAATACTTCGGCACTGCCTAATATCGAATTAAAAGTTTTCGATAAAGAGGGTTGCTCAAGAATTGGAAATTGACTCACCAATTCCTTTCTCAACCGCCTTATATGCCGATCTGCCATTTGCGTTAATTTACCCGTGTTAAAAATATGACGACCTAAAGGAACATACTCCTGTAGTAATGCAAATTGACGATCGGGATCCGTGATATGTGCACGGATAGCTCCTCTGATGAAGGCCGCATCGCCGCCCGCGTTCAAGGCTTGAGCCGCCGATTGGTAAGCCGCTGCAAATTCAGGTGTATCGTGAAATCTTGTTAAGTCAAAATCGCCTGTGCTGGTAAATTCTATTGCGGCTTTAATAAATGCTCGGACAATAGGTTCGATTTTGAGGTAATGAATGATATCATCAGGTATGATTTCATTTGCAACGCGTTGTGCTTCTTGAAGCACCACTTGAGGAACTTTAGCATTAAAAGTAGCGATCGTGCGAGGACCGATGTCGGCCCTTAATTTGTCTTTGTTGCTTTCCTTGCTGCCGGTCACCAGATTTCTGATTAATTCTTTCACGCCCTCACCGACGGCATGTTTAACGCTTTGTAAATAATCCGGCTCATCGGTAGTTGAATGATCCCAACGATCCATTGGTCCTTTTTCGCCGTCCTCAGGCAAGCTGGATAACATCTCAACAGCGCCTTTTAATTCATCTGGCAAGGAAAAATTTTCCTCAACCAACGCATCAATGTCTGCTTGAAGCTCTTGAATGAGTGCTTCTTTTTCTGCCGTGCTTAATCCTTGGGGTTGGGGTGAAGCAGCGGGTTTTTTGTTTGTTGATTCTCTCTCTTGTGCTAATCGGGCTGCTTCCTCTTCTGTGACCAGAAGGCCTGCATAGCTATCCGCTTCTTGGCCAAAAACTGCTTCGAGAAAAGTTTGCCGCGAAACCTGGTTTGCTATTCCCAAAGGCAAAGCAACTATTTCAAAATGCACCAAAACACTTTTAAGCGCATCAAGGTCAGAACCGGCAGCAACTTGAGATGGATTTCTGAACAAACCCATCCCTCTGCTTTGAGCAAGCTGCCTGAAAGCATCCCCCTCTTCTACGATATAAACACGAAGGGTAGGAAATGCCTTGCCCATGATCGTGAGAGGCGTATCGAACACAATGTCAAAACCATGATTCATCTTAGCCGCGTCTTGAGCAGTATGCACCGCTTTGACTTGATGAGTTCGATAAGCACGGAGAAGCTGGGTCTTGACGGATGCTTCATCGGGTCCAACGGGCAACAATCCGTAATCGCGAATAAGGCTGAAGCGTTGTTGATGACGGCTCGGCCAAATCAGAAGCCGATGCTGCGCATCTGTCACTTCCAGCTGTTCTGCCAACTCAATCATTCTTCCTGTGACATCATCTGATGATGCCAGCGCTATATTAAGATCCACATGCTTATCCGATAAAAATTTATCTTTTCCTGATTTTTTTGCCGCTCGTAACTCGGAACGTCTGAGTCTAACAAAATAAGTTCCCTTGCGGCCGCCTGTTCTGAGTTCAAAATCCAACTCACCCAATGCTTCGGTTAATTCATCCGTTGAGCGGTGTCTCAAAGAGCGCGGTAAATCACTCACCCGAATTACAGACCTGCTCCCGGCAAATCTTTCCAATTGATCTGTTTCTACACCGGTCATACGCAGTTCGGATCTTTTGACAAAGTGACGTCCTTTCCGGCCGCCGGAACGCTCTTCGTATCCCAGCTTATCAAGGGCTTGTGTTAATTCATCAGAATTGATACGGTGAAATTCAGCAGGTAAATCTATGAGCCTGACGGTTGATTTGCCTGCCAAAAATGCCGCTAATTGATTTTCTTTTTCGGCCGTCAATCTCAATTCGGCACGATCGCTAATGGAACCGAAGTCTTCAATGTCAATTTTTAAGCGCGAAGCACTGAAATTAATAACTAGAATTTCGTTGGTCTCGGGGTGATATTCCACGCGATAAGCATTCTTAACGATGCTGGCACCCTCTTTGATTCTTGTTTGACCTGCCACAGGCACACCATCCATGGCAGCATAAATGTTATGCCCAAGTAACTGCCATTCTTTTTGGTCTTTTCTTAAATAGAAAAACTTGCCGTCTTTCACATGGAAACTCGTCCTGGCGACATCAACCAAATTGACGACCGCTGCGACTGAAAACGGGGCATCGTAAGGAAACTTAACCATTTCATTGGGCCGAAGGTAAAAAGGTTCATCAGCGGGTAATTTTGGGAGCACTGTAATGGATGAATCATCAACTGCATTTTGTGCCATATCCCAACGAAGAGAAGTAGTCGTTTTGTCCTTGCCTGTACCTCGCCGAACACCCGTGACTTCCAACTGCGTACCATTGGTTGATCCAAGATCAGCAAATTTCACATGGTCGCCCATGATTTCAATTTCAAGGTGCCCAGCCTGCAGATAATCGGGCAGGAATTCTTCTGTATTAATGTCAAATCCCGGCCGCGGATCTTCGCGGTCATAACCGCGGGAAATACGGGTTTTTTTTAAATCTTCAAATAATACCACTTTTTTTGGTAAACTATTTTCTTCCCAAGAAATAACGATGCGGTTGATACCTTCTGAGTCTTTTTTTTCGCGCTCAATAATAATAGGAATCCCTTCTTCTAAAGTTACATCTTCCAATGCTTCCCATGTGCGTTTCAGCCAAACCTCAAGCTGATAATGTTTGGATGATGCATCAACTGCGACCCGCTTCCGGCTTTCATCATTAGCAGGTTCTTGAGATGGATCCGAACCCAAAGGCACAATTCTAAAAGCAAGCGACCGGGCAAGTGCAAATCGGTGAAGCGTATGAATGGGCACCACATGCGTTTGTATGGCTCTGACTTCTTTTGTGTCTTTCGGAATTTGAGGAAATTCTGCTTTTAACATAGCGGGCATTTTCCCGCCGATATTTAAAATGTCCCTGTTTTTCAGCTTGTCAAAATCTTCGGGTAATTGCGGGTCTTCACGAAGTTCAGAACGAGGCTCACTCGCTTGAGATTCTTCCGAAGAATCGCCCCAACTTCTTAGAATATTAAGAATGACACGAACCAAATCTTCAAAAGAATCATGATATTTCATTGCATCGGGCACAAAAGCTTTAAAAAACTGATGGCTGTCCCGCTCGGTAATAAATGGTAAAACCTGAAGCACGTAAAAATCACGAAATGGTTGGTAGGTGAGGCGCCCGCGATGCTCCTTGAGCAGCGTTTGGCCCGCACGGATCACTGCCTCAAGCAAATCAGGCGTTTCGAGTTCAATCATGCGCTCCATGACACTTTTAAGAAACGGGGCTGCTGCCTTTAAAAAATCTTCTTCAGGTTGTTTAAATGAAATGCCGTTGAACCCGGCTTGCCTGAGGCTTTCTTCAATCGCGTGAATTTGTTCATCCGACATTCGAAGCGCCTTGACCCATGGCAAGGCTTCCAGTGAATCCCCTTCCGGAATATTGGTAATCTCAACCTTCCCCGCCAAAAATGCATTCGCCAGCCTGCGGATTTGTTCTGTCGACAAACCCGCTTCCAGCAACTGCTTTGCGGCTGGTTCAACCGATAATTGATGACTGATCTTTTCTTCGCTTGATCGTAATTCAGATTTAACAGACTGATCAGGCGGATGGGTTGTTTTGATGGTTTCTGCTGGCGCCGGCAGGTTGCTTGTTTTTAATCCCGTTAACTTACTCATCACGTAAAACACGCCCAACACAGGCATGATAAGCGGAAAAACAATTAAACGGGCGCGGCTTCGGTGCCACCAGGGCGATTTCAGCATAAAGCCTGTTTTATGAACCGACCAAGCATAAAAGAGCGCCAAAAGATTTGTCCCGACCGCTTCTGCTACCACACGATATTGAATAGGCGCCAGCATTTGAACGATAAAGTTTTTGAGGGTTCCCGGAATTCGGGTAATCCAGTAGGATTCAAAATGTTTTTCTTGAGTCAAGTTGTTCTTCTCTTCCTTGCCGACAATCGCCGCATAAATAAAAGTCCGCCATCGGACAAGTGACATGGCAGAATAAATACGAAGCGAAGCTACCACAGCGATCGCAGGCGAAAGATCTAGGCGTACCAGCGCTAAAGCAACTGCGGTCGCGATCATCGTAACATCATATGACCATCGCACTGCGCGATGATTGTGCGGCATATCACCATTCGAACTAAAAAGAAGATTTTTAAATCCAAAAGAGGTCAGCACCAATGCAGCTGCACCTAGCCAAACAGAATATTGATAAATCGCCAAAAATAAACCCAAGCCTGCGCTTAAAAAAACAACTGTTAAACCATCCTTGTGAATGCGCATCCAATTGGGCTGTTTGCCGTTAAAAAGATCACCGGCCAAACTGGTTAAGGCTAAAAAGGTGCCGACACCAAAAGTCGGTAAAATTAATTGAGGAAGCGTGGCTGTTTTTGGAATCATCAAATTGACCAAAGTAAAACCAAACGAGATGATAACACCGCCAAGTAAGCCAGCTACCAAATAAACTTTGGCCAGCTTACCCCACTCCATAGGTTTTGAAGACATCAGGCGACCCAGAAAATCGGTGATGGCAATCAGCGCAGCATACAAACTAACACTTCGGATAAAATCCAAAAGTGCTGTCGTTTCAATTCTTGAAATTCCTGATCCGTAAAGCAATCCCACGACAAGCGACAAAACACCATAACCGCCGATAAACCGCGCCCAAAGCGGCAGACGTTTGACGGCCTGTTCCCATCGAGGTAATTCGTCACGAAGTTCCGAGCGTATATTTGATTTATTTTCCCGAAGAGCTGTTCGGATGTCGGAAGGCAAGAAGCCCTGCTTGGCAAGCAGCGCAATTCTGGAATCAAAAGGCATTTGTTTTTCAAGCCGGCGCCCAATCAAAACTTCTCTTGAGTAAATAGCTATAAATACAACGAGAAAACCAATGGCGCCGCCTCCAAGCGCAAATGAGGCAAGTAAAGGGATGCCGGTGACTGATCTCAATTCGGAGCGGGCGTTTAAATTTTCCGGCCCAATTTCATTAGAAGCCGCGTTTGACTGAACATTTTGATTTCTTAATTCGGAATGAGCCGGTAAAAGCGGCGTGGGAAGCAGAATTGGCTTTTCGGTTCTGACTGACTGGCGGCCTTGAAGAAGGCGGCCGACATTTTGAGATGATTCTGTATTGATTAGTTTCAGTTCGGCTAACTTTGATGCAGCGGGTCGATCAAACGCCGTTTGAAAAGCCTGGGCATCGCTAGAAGCAACGCTGCTCGTAGAAGTAAACGTGATAAGCGTAATGAAAGCAACGATTCTGGTAAAAGTCGAGAATGGTTTCATAGGGTTTCCAAACCTAAAAAAGAATATAAAATGATAGCACTCTATTCCTTATATTTCAATATAAATTGTTATAAAAGTTTAATGAAACGAGTTAATTAGTACTTAATAGTTCTATTATAGAGTTTTTTAGAGTGTGTTTTTCACTTTAAGCGTCGTCTTTACGAGGAGGCGGAAGTTTTGAAAAGTTGGTTTAGCGGCTGAATTTCCTCTCCCCCTAAAATAAGGGGGAAAGACAAGGGTAAGGGAGAGAAACCCGCACACGGCGTTAATCCTTGAGATATTTTCAATCAAAATAAAGTCATTTTGAGTTGATTGAGAATTTTGACTAACCTCTATGAGCCGGTTAAACTTTATCTATATCCATTAACGAGATAAGGAACCTTATCAACCCATGGGAGCCCACACCGGAAGGCTTGGTATGCCTTCTGATTTAATTAACCGTCATTTAATAAAACGTGATTTCAATCATCGCGTCCTCATTGTCGATGATGACACCTTTTTTCTGAACGAATTCGAAGATCTTTTGAAAGAACATGGTTTTATGGTCACACAAGCCGTTGACGGCGAGGCTTGTTTGGATGTGATTGAGCGTAAAACACCCGACCTCATTTTGCTGGATATTGCGATGCCGCGGATGGACGGTTTTCAAGTCATCAGAAAATTAAGAGCACAAGCGCATATGAAATATATTCCGATTATTGTGATTTCGGGAAAAACCACACCCGATCAAATGCCGAGGGATTGCCGCTGTTTGGCTTCGGCTATTTTTGCCAAACCCTTTGATTTCAAAGAATTGCTCGATTGTGTTGCAAAACTACTTCACCTTCCTTAACCATTGGCTGAGGCCATCAACTTAGCACCTTTTTATCATAAGGAGTCAAAATAACTGATGGTAGGCTTGCATTTCCTAAATGAAGGGTGTTATTTTTTAATGGGCAGGTTTGCTGCTCAAATGAATGAGGAGAGCGAATAGAAATGGATTTACAATCCTTTGTGGTGAGTTATTTACTTGCACTATGGATCAGCATCACAACCAGCATACTTTTGATCGTGTTAGGTTGGCGACGTTTCGCTAACGTTCTTTTAGGTGTCATGGGACTGGTGATTGCTCTTTGGTGTTACTATGCTTATGAAGCGCTTCACGGCATGCGCATGACCACCATTGAAGCTTTGTTCCAAACCTCCGGCATGGCACTCCTTTATTTACCGCCGATGGTCTATCACTTTTCTTGTCTCGCAACGAAACGAGCGTGGCCCAATCGCTTTCGGATTATGTTGTTCTACGTTATCAACTACAGTTTTTTCAATGCGGTTGAATTTAATAACTTTACGATCGGAACTGTGGATCGATTCTTTGTTCAATATTCTATTTTTACGGGCCCCACGCTCATCCTTTACCGGATCGTCTTCTTCGCAACCATCGGGATGACGATGCTCGGTTTGATTGATGCTTATTCGAAATTAGATAATTACCATCGCATTCGCAGTAATTATGTGATAATCAGTATTCCCATTTTTGTGTATGGTTTTTTGACCAGTCCCGGATTCAGCAGAATCTTAGCAGATTTACATCCCAGAGCGGACGCCCCCTTGGCTCTCGGCATATTTCTTTTGATTACCGGATATGCAATGACAGTCACGCGCATGTCTGAAATCACGCGTTCATTAGTCCGCTTTGGGATTTTTATCGGATTAGTCAGTGTGTTCGTGTGGAGCAATAATACGCTTACTATTTTCCTGCTGGCGCAAATCGGCATCACACACTATCACTATGTCCATTGGATCCAAACTGCCGTGTTAACCATATTAACAGGAACATTGCTGGTAACTTATCACAGCATTTACCAGTGGTATCGCGAAAAACACGGCGTTCAAAAATCAAATGAAAGTTTACTGCTCAGAATTGCAACTAAGATTTTGGCGGGCAGCAATGTGGAAGAATCGATACGCTTGACGCTTGATTCTTTAACCGAACAACTCGGTATCAGTGAATCGGCTATTTTACTCAAAGAACCTCTTCAGGACCGTTTTCAAGTCAAAGACGTCAAAGGCATTGAACAATCTGCTTTTGATCACTTTAATTTTGGCACGAGCTTGACCAAATGGCTTTCGCACCAGCATCAACCTTTTATTGTAAGTGAAGCCGAGCAAAGCATGTCGCCATCCACCTTTTACCAGTTAACTTATGCCTTACGTGAATTACCGATTGAGGTGTGCCTGCCGCTGATCGTGAAAAAACAAATGATCGGACTGCTCCTATTGGGACGAAAGAAAAAAAATACCCTTTACACCGACCGGGATCTTCATTTCTTAAACGGTGTTGGGACCATTTTAGCAACTGCGATTGACAGCAGCAAATTGTCCGATGAAGCTGTCATTGACGGTTTAACACATTTGTATCATCAGCGTTATTTTAAAACGCGGCTTGAAGAAGAATTGCGTGTGAGCAATCAAGTACATTCGGCCATGGCGCTCATTATGTTTGATATCGATCATTTCAAGAAATTAAACGACACGCAAGGCCATCAAGCAGGCGATAAAATTATTGAATCCGTTGCTAGTATTCTCAGGCAATGCGTTCGTTCGAATGACGTGATTGCGCGTTATGGCGGTGAAGAATTTGCTGTTTACCTCCAAGAAGGCATCGGACCTCACGACCCGGCGGCAGCCATTGCGGCGCAAAGCCATGACTTGTTTCAAGGCGTTATGTCAGTGGCAGAAAAAATACGCTCAAAAATTGAGCATCATGTGGTGGTATTTCAGGATAATATTTTTCAAGTCACGGTGAGCGTGGGCGTCGGTTATAAGCATGCCTCTGAAGTATTGAGCATGCACGAGTTGATTCAACGGGCCGACCAAGCACTTTATTACGCGAAAGAACACGGACGCAACCAAGCCATTCTATTGACCCGCAAAGGAATCCAGGAAATTCCCCGTTCTTCTAAACCGGCCAAACGAATTGACCATCCTGAAATTGATCCCCGCCAAGGATTTCCAAAGTTTTAAACTCTAAAAATCAGATTCTTTGAATTTTTCAACGGTAAAGACATATAACTCGGCATCCGGTTCTTTCCAGGCAAATGCCGGCGCGCCTGCTTTTTGATAGGCTAAGGCGCTAAGAAAATTTACTTTGTCCGGAATATCATCCCACACTTGAGGCAAAAAAAGACCGCTGTGACCGTGATAGCTTAACAGGACACCATGCCGGCGAGGCTGAATGGCTTCTGCGTTTTTTACCGCTTCCAGAGGAGAGAGAATTGAAATCTCAATGTCCAATTGCGATATTTCATCCGCTTTGACTCGCGGAAAACGCGGATCGCGATTTGCGGCATCAAAAGCATAACGGCGAACCGCTTGGCCCAGCGGCAGTACCGGTACGGGCGAACCCATACAGCCTCTTAACTCACCTTTTTTCATGAGCGTCACGAACAAAGCTGTTTTTTCTCCCTTTCTTTCCTCAAGATTGCCCCCGGCCGGTTCTCCCGTTTGAACACCGGTTTCAATGGTCTCACGTGCTATTTGTAACAGCGCTTTTTGTTCTTGAGCACTGAAAGTCGGGTTGTCTGCCAATGCCTGATGTGCTTCGGGCAATTGAAGTGCTTTATCCGCCGTTTCTTGGAAAGAGTGATCGGATGAAGCCGCGCGGTCCGAGAAAACCACCGCCCCATAGCCGACCACTTGGTTGGGATCACCAAAAGGCACGCCGGCTGAATTGGCATACTTCAGAACAGTCGTATGATTCGCGCCTAACACTTTGGCTGCCGACAATACAATCATCGCTGCTTTTGCACCGCACATGGTGCACGCCAACTGCGGAATTTGTTCGTTCATTAATTTTTCATCGGTTTCCCATGAAGCTTGCACATCCAATCGATGCATCGCTCTGAGCGTTTCCATATCAACCCTCACGGCATCTTCGCGCTTGGGATAATGGGAAAGATCGGTTGAAGCAATGATGACGGTCGGTTTACCGCTTGCATTATTTTCTTTGGCGGCTTCTGCTAAAGCTCGGCCCATTTCAAGCACATGTTTGAGATCGGTATCCCCCACTAAAATGGGAACAATCTTGAAATCCCGGAGTACTTTCTGCAAAAAAGGTAATTGAGTTTCAAGGGAATGTTCCTTTTCATGCGCTTTTAAATTGGCTTTGAAAAAAGAATATTTCTTGGTTAATGCGAAAGCGGCGGCGGAATCGATTTTGACCTGCCCGAGCGGTGTTTGAAAAGCGCCTTCCGGATAAATTGCGGCATCCTTACCGCCCAGATGGTGCCCTGTCCCAACCAAAATAACGGTTCTGACATTTTGACTGTACAAAACTTTATAGACATGGGCAGCTGTCTGACCAGAAAAAGGGTACCCCGCATGCGGCACCACAAATGCGATGGGTTTTCCTTCCACTTGAGGCTTGCCGGCATGTTCCAAATAAGTATTAACCAAATCCGACAACTGTTCGGGGTCAGACGGATAAAACTGCCCTGCTACCGCCGGATGCCTGATTTGGGCAAAAGCATCTGACAGAACGAAAATGGAAAAAAACAGCAGATAGACGAAAAACCGGTGAGTTGACGTTCTTTTCATTTTGTGCATGGCGTATTTGGTTGAAGAAACAGATTAACACTATTTTCTTCTACGGGAAACTGATTTGATGAGGGGCTGGTTTAGGCAAAATGTGCCATAAACCGCTGCTCAAGCGCTTGAAAGGAAATATCATTCAATAAACCGAGGACTGACTTTGACCTTGCCTGCCATCTGCCATGCCGGTCATGTGTGAAGTAATCCTGCTCGCCGGGCTTTGAGAGGACCATCGCAAAAGCTCCCAAAACAAAGGACCCGAGCGCTTCGATTTGCTCCGGAGCGGTTAATCGTGACCCGTCTGCTAAACGATCGATCAACAGTTGATGATCCGGACGCACTTGATCAAGCTTGAATTGTTCGTTGGAAACTAAAATAACTTCCTGATTGGCCAAAAGCAAAGGCTCGATCTCAGAGGATGCCTCAAAGCGAATACGTGCATTAAGATTTTGCCTCGTTTCCACGGGTATATGAAGATGATGCGTCACCTGATTAAAAACACGGCCGAATTCACGGCGAAAACTTTTGGGATCATCCGCAATCACAAAAGTAACACGATGTGTTTGGCGGTTTTGAAGCAAAGCCGTGATGGTTCCGCGCACCAGTTGATCGAATGCGGGCTGATCCATTTGACCCGGCACTTGAACAACGGCCGTCACTGATTGGGTACTTTCATAGATCAATTGACCGAATTGATTAATGTGTTCCGGTGATAAGCTGCTTGGCGGATAAATTGCGGAGAAGATAACCTTTTTCATTTTGGGCGGCATATCGATTCCGATCATCTTTTGAGCGGCTTCTTCAGCCACCGCAGCCGTTGTCGATAAGCGCAATTCGGATTTTCTAACTTGAACCTCCTCTGCCGGAAACGTCCCTGGCCGCACATCTTCAAGCGATAGAAATAAATCTTCAAGGGCAATATGACTGAAAGTTTCATTGAGATCAACCGTTTGAGGCTCGCCGACAACGCGGGAATCACGCAGTTTAAAAATAAATCTCTTGCCGCCAGCAATGTGATCTAAGTAAAGTTCTCCCTCGCCTTCCTGTCGAATGGTTCGAGCGACAATACGAGCGAGCCTCAAAACGCTTTCTTCCATAGGTGCGTCGCTTAGAATCTTACTGACAAATATATGAAACTTTTTTGGGTGCAGCGGGAAAAACCCCTGATGGCCTTGAAGGAAACGAACTCCATACATAAATTTTTTGGCTAATTCATTGATTGGGTGCCCGCCGATTTCTCCCAATAAAATCGGTTGATAACGGTTATCACCCGCACTTTCGCTGCGATCAAATCCTATCACATCCGCCCGCGGCGCATGACTCATCGCATTCGCTCGACGGCGCCAAATATCGGCCAGAAAACCTTCTAAGACATGGTCAATCGATATCAATTGAATATGAGGGTAAAGACGCTGTACAAAATTGAAATTGATGGCTTCGTTTAAAGCGCCGTGCAACCGATGCATTTTGAGTTCGTCTCCGAAAGTATGGTAATCGCCGTTTCTAAAAAGAGTTGCGATGCGAAAAGGCACTCTGAAACCACGTCCATGATGATAATAACGCAAAGGATCTGACTTGCCGTGGTAACTCATATCAAAAACAAAATACTCATGGTTTGATGCCGTTGATTTGCGAGGGACGAAGTAAATACGATTGTTTTGTCCGTCAAAGAACGCTTCAAAAAATTTTTCCCGATTGCCAAATTTAAATACATATTGTAAAGGTTTTTTCTGAGAAGACAGTGCGGGTTTCAGCCGCTGAAGCTCTAAGCCCGGTAAAAAATCAGGAAAATAAACTTTTTTGGTGGGTGAAACGCGGACATCGACACCATTAAACTCGTAGTCTGGGTTTTCTTGGTCGCGCGCCAGCAAAACATCCAAAAAGAGACGTCTGGTTTCAGGATCAGTTTCGTAAAGTGACCTTGTAATTTTAACCGGGTATCGATCAAACATAATTTCAGCAACCGCTTTTGAACCCGTTTCTGTCATTTCGATGCGCAATTTAAGTTGAACGCCAAGACTTTCAGCTAAGAAATGAGCCTCCTCAAGATGGCTAGGCAGTTCATTTTTTGTAAAGGGGTTTATTTCAAGAATGAGTTTGCGAGCTCTAAGACGCGCATCTTCCTGCTGCGCGATCACAGGTTTAAGTGAGATGGCCGCATTGGACGTTAAGAGATTTGGTTCGTACAACGCTTCTAAAACAGCGTGAAAAAGAGCGCGTAACCGTTCAAATCCGCCGGGAACACGCACATCAATATCATGAAATGCACTGATGTCAAATTGAACGTGTTCTCTTACCTCACCGCTGCGATGACCATAAAAATCTTCCATGACTTTCTTGGCAAGCCCATAGCCTTTGACCCGCCCGATTTCCGTAATGCCGCGCGCCAGTTCAATGCGGTCATGTAAAATGGTGTTAATCGCGTGCGTGGCATCAGCCAAACGCCGCCGTATCTTCTGAAAGAAATCTCTTAATAACTCATGATCTTCTGATGCCCAATCAAACATCGAGATTTCCAACCGAATTAAACTAGTGGTAACCCCTGCAATCTGGGTCAGATAATCGGCTCTTTTGAGCAGCGCTTCTGCATTTCGATGGACTGTTTTTGGTGAAGCATTTGTTTTGATTCGTTTCGCTTTCGTTTCAAATTCACTCAAGGTTTGTGATAAACCCACGATCCCCTCCACAACTGTTGGCAAATGCGAAGCAAGCGGCCTTAAGGATTCGTTAGCATCAAAAATGGCTTGATGCTGCTTGATAAAAGCTTCTATTTCTTTGTAAGCATCGTGTAAATCCTGCACGTAACGAGATACCGGCCATCCCAATCGTCCGGTCGCGATACTGCGCATGGCGATAATTACCCGTTTCGCGCTTTTCGTGTCTTCTTCGGCAGAACGTAATTCCGAACGCGATTGAGCTTCTTGTAAGGCATGTAAACGGCTCCTTAATTGCCTGATTTCTTTAGTCAACGGCTGGAAATACTTTTGGCGATAATATCTTTGATAATACCAACGGGTAATGATCACATAAAGTAGATTGCCAAAGACCCACGCAACCAAATAACCAACGGAGGCTCCCGCAGCAGCAATGATCATCCACGGATGAAAACCGCCCGCTAAATTTGGAGGGCCGAATCGATAGATCGAGAAAACAATGATCGCCACAAGTCCCCATATCACACCAAGATCAAACAACCGTGCTTTTAACAAGCTTGAAAGGTGAAACGTGACCATGTCAAGTTCTCGGTCTAAATCTTCCTGATCATTTGCCAATTGATGATCTAATTGAATGATTCGCCTGACGATTTGCTTGGCTGTTAAATCACCTGACTCTTCTGCTTCCTGAGGACGATCATCCTCCCTGAACTCGGATCGAACACTTTCTTCAACCAAATCATGCTCCCGGAAAGCCGAGCCTGCCGGTGCCGTCGGATGTGACAAACGCATCTCGTGCAGACTCTGTTGAAAATACTTTTGACCGACAGTCGTCATGGTCGAAACCATTTGTAGACCGGGTGTTTCATACGGAATAGAAGATTCGCCGGGCATGTTTAAGAGCATGTGATTTAAATATCCTTGATTTGATTCTATCGATTCTATGCGCGGAGCAATGGTCACGTAGGAAAACGCATGGTCTTTAAAGAATTGGTTTAAGCCTTTCGTATGAAACCCTCCGGTGATCAGGACCGCTTTTTTGAGTTTTTGTTGATCAAGCGTTTGCGCCAAATTATCCACGATGGCTTGCTCACGTTTCTCGGCCAGATCGTAAAAACGCAGCGCTTGATTGTAGCTGGTATCCAATAGGGCGTAGCGGTTCTGATCGGGACAGGTTTTGCAATCCAAACCTGTCCCGCAACAGAACCGGTACGCGATCTTGCTCGGCAATAATTCATTTTCGCGTGACCGAATTTGTGTCAACTCATCGCGCGAGAGCTCAAGTGCTAACAACTTTTTGATGAGCAAATAATCTTCAAACAAAGTGATGATCTTTTTTTCATCTGGGTTTTGAATAAGCGTTCGGATTAGCTTCTGAGTTAATTGATCGATTTCCTGAAATAACGAGCCGGCATCTAATTCTTGAACCAAAATAATTTGAGCAAAGCGCTGACTGAGGCGAGGATAATCCTGAAAAGTAAACCCCCTTTCTGCTGCTTGATCGTAAAACTGTTCGAGGAAGGACCGGGCGGATAGCGGATGGCGTTTAGCGGATAAGAACGATTTGGAACTTGTAGAAAAATTTAAAAACGTTTTGAAACCTTCTAAAAACAAGTTAAGCTGATTTTCTTGAATCCAATTGAAGAGTTTTTCCCTTTCTTTTTCTAGACGCTCTACGCTATACGCTGACCGCTCTTTTTCCAACGCTTTCAATTTAAAAAACCTGACCAACTGCGGAAACTGAAGCTGGTAACGTCCGTCCGTCAAATCAACTTTGAGATAACGGCGGGCAGCGTCTTCGAGAAAATTTAAATGCCGCATGAGTTCTGCGCGATCGTCTCGGAACCATCCCCATGCCTTCATGAACCGGTGAAGTTCGGGGTTGAATTGATTGGACATTAATTTGTCGAGTTGTAATCTGAAATTCTTCAAAAAAATGCGGCTCGAATCACGGGAGGCATAGACCTGACGAAAGGTTTCAAGATCTTCTTGATAAAGTGTTTTTTCCTCAACACCGAAAGCTTTTACATCTGAAGCTTGATTGAGAAGAAAACGGGCCGGGCCGGTTACTTCCCCTTTTTCGAAAAGCTCATTCACAACGGCTTGGTTAAGCGCTTTATCTTGAAAAAATTGCAACCATTCCGGAGATACTTTTCCATGAAAAGCCCCTTCTAAGAAAAGTGTGCGAATATCATAAGTGTTTTTAAGATGTTCTAAGAGCAATTCCATTTTCTTCTGGGCATCACTTTGGCTGTGGGCATCCTCTATGTGAATAATCAAAGGCTTGTTTGAATTTGAGAAATGAATCTCCTTAATCATGCCTAATTCAGAGGGAATTTGAATGGTAATTTCATTACCGAGAGGCTTGTCGTTACTAAAAACCTGGTGAGCAATATCAATCCCCTGAGCATAGGACGCCGTAGAAGTTGCGAGGAAGCAAACGCAAACAACTAAAGTGATCGCTTTCGTTATTAATCTATTAGGATTTTTTATAGGCATAAGCGGTATAAAGGTTAAATCTATCTTCCAAACCCGGTTTTCTCATCAAATTGATGAGAAATTCGGGCTAAAGGTGATTTAGAAAGTATACCGCCTATAATCTGTGAATGCAAATTAGCGGTCAGGACCTAAGTGATTATCAGAAAATAAGTTAGGAGAATTTATGAGTTTTCAAGCTCAGAGCGTCTGAAAACAGGGGTAAAATGATACTTAGCCAAAGCTTCAGCGCCGCCCTGCTCGCGGTCTACTAAGCAGGTCACTTGTTGAACAATTCCCTGGCAATCTTCAATAATTTTGATTGCCTGAAGTGTTGATTTGGCGGTTGTTACAACATCGTCGACCACTAAAACACGGTCGCCTTTTTTAAGTTCATAACCTTCGATCATCTTTTGGAGGCCGTGTTTTTTGGCTTCTTTACGGGCAATAAAGGCCGGGAGCGGTTTTTGTTGATCAATCCAAGCCATCAAACTTACTGCCATCACAATGGGATCAGCCCCAATCGTCAAACCTCCGACGCAATCAATTTGATTAAGATCCGCCAATTTGAGAATGGCGCGTGCAAATAAAATAGCGCGGTCCGGAAAAAGTGTGATCTGTTTGGCATCAAAATAAACGCCGCTCGTTTTACCCGATGTCAGCGTAATGGGTTTATCTAATTTAAGAAAAGCATGCTGCTTGACCAACGGTGTTAATGCCCGCTTAATATCTTCTAACGATGAGGTTTTCATGGATTTTTATTATACACAAATTAGGCCAATACCGTTAGACAATTGTCGTTGGTATAATCGTCAAACCACACCTCTTAAACACCGTTTTTTATCATAGAACTAATCATTTTCGATTGTCTAACGGCACCAATAACGCACCATATCCTTCTCGAAAGGTAGGATATTTTAACTGAATGCCTAAAGCTTTGAGCGCTTGATTTCGGCATCGTTTGCCGATAATTTTATCTGTTTGCGAAATACGTTTCACCGCCGGAAAAGAATTTCCGGAATGTTTTGACAGCCAATCCAAAAACACCGAACGCCTAACGGGTTCATCATCGACTCCCAAATAAACGGAATTTGGCTGCGTGCGGTTGAGAAGCGCTCGAGCTGTTTGCGCAATATCATCGATGTGAATTAAGTTGAGCCACCTTTCTTCTGTTTCAATCTTCATCTTTTTTTTTCGAAAAGTTTCCATTTGATTTCGTCCGGGTCCGTAAATGCCGCCGAGACGGAAAATAACTGAGGAAAAAGGCGACGCTAGGATTTGTTTTTCGGCTTCCAACAAAACTTTCGCAAGATCCGTATCCGGCATGGGTTCAGTGGCTTCATCGACCCACTCGCCGCCTTGATTGCCGTAGACACCCGTGCTTGAAACATAGATGGTGAGCTGCGGACTTGCTTGTTTGGCATACGCATTCAAGAAATTCTGAATGCCTTTTAAGTAAACGGCCTGATAGCTTTTAACATCTCTTTTGTCCGGCGCAGGGCAAATCACCACAAAGTCGGCTGCAGGCAATTGTTGCAATGTTTCCGGCCGGGTGAGATCGCAAACATACGGCATAATGCCCGCCTGATTGAGCGTGGCGGCATGATCCTGCGATCTGACCATGCCCCAAACTTTTTGACGTTTTTCGCTCAAAGAGCGTCCGATGGCACTGCCGACATATCCGCACCCGACAATAAGAAATCTATACATGATCCGGCGGCTCACTTTGTCTGCGCAAAAGTTGCTGCAAATTGGCTTGAGCTTGTTTGAAATCCGGCCGGAGGGCAATCGCGGTCGAATAAGCTTTGATCGCTTCATTCACTTTCCCCATCCGTTCCAGTACTGCCGCATAACCATGATACAAATCTGCATCCTGCGGATTGGCTTTTAAACCTGCCTGGTATTGTTCGATGGCTTCATCAAACCGCCCGAGGTGCGTCAGCAAGAGTCCGTAATTATGGCGCAACTTGGCATATGTCGGATCAATTTCAATTCCTTTTTGATAATAAGTGACGGCATTCTGAAATTGATTAAGACGTGAATACAAATTAGCTAAATTGTTGCAAGCTTTAATGTGTTCAGGATGAAACTTAAATTCTTGCAAATAATGAGCAATCGCCTCGTCATAATGGCCCAGCTCTGCTGCCGCGTTGGCCCAATTGTAATTCGCGTCTCTGACTTTCGGATTAAGGGCGAGACCCTTCCGGTAAAAATCAATGGCTTCTGCCGGCTTCCCTGCCGCTGTGTAAACGGCTCCCAAATTAATATAAGGGTGTGCATACTGAGGGTCTAATTCGATCGCCTTCTTGAAACTAGCCAAAGCTTCATCCGCCCTTCCCTGAAGCAATAAAGCCGATCCTAAATTATTGTAAGCTCTCGGATTGAGAGGGCTTTTTTTTATCGTGTCGCGCCATAAGGCTTCGCGGCTTTGGAACACCGTGTTTCTTTGAATCGTCAGCCATCCTAAGCCCAGCGCGATCGCAACGACAATAACCCATTGAATCTTCTTTTGTTCAGCGGAAGACTGAAAAAGGCGCTGCGCCAAGAATCTTAACCCCATCACCAAACCCACTGCCAAACTTAAGGAAGGTAAATACATGCGATGTTCAAAAGCCAAATCTGCTACAGGAATCACGCTGGACGTCGGTGAAAGTGTGATCAAGAAAAAAGCCGCTAAATAACCGGCTTTGTTTTTCTTCAAAACCAAAATGACGGTTGTGATGATCATTAAAACCAGCGGAATAGCCGGCAGAACAATTTGCTGCCACTGATCGGCAATTCGCCAAGCATAATCGAAACATAATCCTATCGGCCAAAAAAATAAACGGACGTAATGCCAAATGACACCCGGTTGCGTTCTTAAGTACTGCCAGGGTGAAATGGTAGAGAGCGACAGGCCTGCGGAAAAATGACCTTGGGTCGGGAGAAGCAGCGTTGGCGGAAGTAAAATAAACAATCCCAAAAACCCAGCATACAACCAAAAACGTTTTCGAAAGGACAACGTGAAACTCTGCGTAACAAAAATAGCGTCGTAGAAGAAAACAGACGCACCAATGGTGACAATAACTTCTTTGGTGTAAACACCCAAACACCCCAAAAGAAACGCTGACAAGTACCAATAAAAGGACTGTTTGCTATCAAAACCTCTCACGGCACAATAAAAACTTAATCCATATAAAAGCCCCATGAGCGATTCGCTGCGCTGAGCCAAATAGGTGACACTGGCTGTTTGCAGCGGATGAACAAGCCAAAGCAAAATACTCCAGAATGCGATCCAATTTGCCTGTTCTTTGAACCCGAGACGCATCAGCGTGCGGCAAACAACGGCATAAAAACAAAAACCCGCGGCGATATGAATGCACAAATTCAGCAAATGATAACCCCACACATTCATTCCGCCCAGCAGGTAATTAAAAGCAAAGGTGTAATTGAGAAAAGGCCTCGTTTCTTTTAACAGAAGCGGCAATGAATGCCATGATCGGATGCTAAAATTCTGGACGATTAAATGTTTATCATCCAGTAAAAATGGTACCGACAAACTGTTGGCGTAGACCACGGCTGTGATGAATGCCAAAAGAAGCGGTAAAAATAATCGACATGAAGATGCCCGATGAGAAGATACCATAACGCTTATTATATAGAGAGAACGGCTTTCCTCACATGGTAAAATACAGCCATGTCAGAAATTAAATTTAGGGCCTGGTATTTGCCTGAGAAAAGAATGTATTACCGGGCCTACCAAAAATTATCACATGTCCTTCTTTGCGAAGATGATCACGGCACCAATGCCGGTCATGGCACTCCGACCATTCGGGCAAATTACGACGATTGCATTCTGGATCAAAGCACAACTATTTTGGATAAAAACGGGCAAGAAATCTTTGAAAATGATGTGATTATTTTAAGCGATGGTAATCAAATACGCAAGGTCGTGGTTGGATCAGTACCCGATATGTACAAGTCAAGAAAGCTTCATCCGCTAAAAAGTGTGATGGATCAATATTATTTCCAGAAACCGATTGATCAACTTGACATTGAAATTGTTGGTCATGCGCACAACTTGGGGTCAGACCCAGGAGGGTCTGACCCCACGGTATCACACATCCAATTTGGATTGGATGCTCACTCCGACAATAATCGCAAAAGACAATAAGCCGGCTGTCAATAAAAACGGCAGGCGGTATTGGATGCCAAAGAGAAATCCGCCCCATGCCGGACCCAGTACGCGCGCTAACGCAGAAATCCCTTGTGAAATTCCCATGGCCCTACCCAGTTGCGATGGATCGGCTTCTTTTGAAATTAAGCTGTTGAGGGTCGGTCCGTATAAACTCGCCCCCAAACTCATGACACACAAACTAAAAGCAAGCCATCCTTTAGACGGCATAAAAGCAACGGCAGCCAATCCGATGGGCATGATGATACTACCGATTAAAAAAACTTTCTTCTCCGACAGCCAGCGGGTGATGATGCGAATCAAAACCCCTTGGATAATAACCGCGACCACCCCCATATAAACATAGAGCGTTCCGACATGGCCGGCCGAAATATTCATGATATTTTTGCAGTACAACGGAAAAGCACTGTAAAGACTCGATTGGGCAAAAGAATTTAAGAAAGCACAACCCACGAGCAGAAGAAACAAATGCGGAATAATAGATGATTGCTTCTGTAAAAGAAACTGCCAAAAACCTTTTGAGAAAATGCTTGATTTAAATAAACCTGTTTCACCTTGTTCATAAGCAATCGGTTCCTCTTCTTCATGCAAAGTATGGTGAACCGTTTCCTTGAGTTTGGTCAGGACTAAAATAAAACTTAAAACGGATAAGGCACAGGCAAAAAATCCGGGCAACATGTATTTGTGCGCGGTATCCAAATTTAAAAAGGATAAAAAGCGCGGATGGATTAAAATAGTCGCCAATGCCGGACCCAAAACAAACCCAATCCCAAACGCCGCGCCGATTAATCCCATTCCTTTGGCACGGTCTTCGTGAGAAGTGATATCTGCCACGTAGGCATAACCGGTTGAAATGTTTCCGCCCATGATACCGGCGAGTAAGCGGGAAAAGAAAAGCATCGGTAAATTGTTAGACAAAGCAAAAACAACATAGGCCACCGCAGCGCCTAGGGTACTGATCATCATGATCGGACGTCTGCCAATTCTGTCTGATAAACCGCCCCAAATTGGAGAGAAAATCAGTTGTGCTAATGAATAAATGCTAAAAAGAAATCCGATGGCAATCGGCGTGGCGTGAAAAGTTGAAGCATAATATGGAATGAGCGGTAAAATAATCCCAAAGCCGATTAAATCTACTAGAATTACCAAAAAAATAGTTAATAAGGCTGACGAACCTTTTTTCATACTGATAAATTTCCGATCCTGATGGGGACTGCTATTGACCTAATACGTATGCAAAAATAAGGGGTGCAACAATCGTTGCATCTGATTCAATAACGAAACGAGGTGTATGAACACTTAATTTACCCCATGTAATTTTTTCATTAGGAACCGCACCGCTGTAAGAACCGTAAGAAGTGGTACTGTCAGAGATCTGACAAAAGTAACCCCAAAGCTTACAGTCCTGCTTCATATCTTGTTGAATCAAAGGAACCACACAAATCGGAAAATCACCGGCAATTCCCCCGCCGATTTGGAAAAACCCCATCGATGATCCTTGGGTCTCCGCTTGATACCAATCGACCAATGCCATCATTTGTTCAAGACCGGATTTAATAATGTGCGGCGTCGAAATTTTCTTCTTTAAGACGTCGGCAACCAATGCATTGCCCAAGCTCGAATCTTCCCAACCCGGCGTAAAAATCGGTAGATTTTTTTCACAAGCAGCCATCACCCATGAATCGGCAGGATCAATTTCATAAAACGGTTTCAATTGTCCGCTTCGAATGACTTGATAAATGTACTCGTGAGGAAAATAAGATTCGCCTTTTTCATCCGCTGTCTTCCAAAATTGGTTTAAGACACTTTCCACACGTCTGATGGCCATGTCTTCGGGAATACAAGTATCGGTTACCCGATTCATGGCACGATCCAAAAGGGCTTTTTCTTCCTCCGGCTTTAGCGTCCGGTAATTGGGCATCAGCTCATAGTGGTTATGTGCCACCAGGTTAAAAATGTCTTCTTCCAAATTAGCACCCGTGCAGCAAATGCCGTGAATCTTATCTTCCCGAATCATTTGGGCAATGGAAATACCTAGTTCGGCGGTACTCATCGCACCTGCCATGGCAAGAAACATCTTGCCGCCTTGGTTTAAATGATCCGCATAGGCTTGGGCAGCGCGGCTTAAAACAGCAGAATTGAAATGTTTATAATGCCGTTTGATAAATCCCTGAATTTTCTCTGGTTTGGTTAACGGCTTTGATTGGGCTGATTTCATCTTTCACCTATTGAGAAGTCATTTTACACCTTATTGTAAAAATATAAACTGAAAAAATGCCGTATCCTTACCCGTGTTGATAAAGAGAATTATTAACTTAATAGATAAGGTGACGATGACCTGCGGTGAATTGACGATCTAGTAGATAGACAGGTAAACTTAATATTGGGAACGATTAAGAGATCACCCCATGACTTTGACTAAAAACAGTAAAAACGGTTTTACACTTATAGAAGCGATGTTAGCAGTAGGCCTTATTTCTTTGACAATGTTTACACTCATCGCATCATTTCATTACGCTTTAGCCATGAATGCGGTATCACGCAACCGCATCGTGGCCATGAATGATGTCCGACGGGTCGCCGAACAATTGCGTATTGCAGCCGATAACGGGCTGTCCGGCGTTGCTTCGGTTCAATGGAATAACTACATCAGTCATTCACTGCCGAACGAAGCAGTCCAAGTCTCAACCGCCGGTTCAGATCCTTTGACGGCTACCATTGTTTTAAGCTGGAATGAAAAAGGGCGGACGGAGAGTATGCAGATTGACACAAAGGTAACTGCCAGATGAGATCCATGAGACACAGAAGAAAATCTAGAAAACGAGGTATCACCAGTTTAGAAATGGTCGCGGGCATCGCTATTTTACTACTCGTCGGATTGGTGGTGGTTTCCGTTTTTCTGGCTACCCAAGTGATTTGGCAAGAGAGCCTCGTTAATGTCAAGTTGCAGGAACAAACCATGCGACCGTTACAAACCATGGCAAAAGAACTCAAAGAAGCCGGGCCCTCAAGTCCAATCGGCATCACCATCGGCGCCGAACAAACATCCATTATTTTTGCAATTCCGGATGAAGTAGGATCTGAGGAAATTAATTCCTGGAAACAAATCATGTTTTCCTTTGACGATGCAACAGGTGAAATTACGCGAACAGGTGATGCAAGTTCTGTAATCGGTAGGGATGTCCAAAGTCTGACATTTTCACAAGCGGGTAATGTCATTACGATTGCACTAGAAGTCGCTGACGAGACAGCCGGAGGAAAAACATTAACGACTTCGCTTACGTCTCAGATTGCGATGCGGAACTAGGAAAATAACCATGACAACTCAACAAAACCAACATTGGCTTAAAGGAGAGCGGGGATTTGGGCTGCTATGGGTGTATTTCGTAACGGTTATTTTAGGCCTTTCCAGTCTGGCGCTTTACAATTTAGCACTTTGGCAAACAAAAACTCAAGTGATTGAGCTCAATCGGGAAAAAGCATTTTATTATGCCGAAGCCGCTTTAGATCAGAAATTGCAGGAATTGCGATTAGGAAATGTTGCCGATATTGCCCTATCAAACATAGGCCAAGGCAGCTACGCGGCTGTTTATGATGCCGGCGAAAAAACAATTACGGCAACCGGTACTACCAATGGCGCCACGCGTACCATTGTTGCAAAAATAAAGAAAACAATTCCGCCGGGGGTGCGCGGTGCCATCTCGGGCAATGGTGACATGTCTACGAATGGCGGTATTGTGGTGGATGGACGGGATCATGACACTAATGGCAATGTCATTGGAAACGGTACGTACGGATTAGCTACCAGCGGTTCATATTCGCAAAGCGGTTCGTCTCAAGTGGGCGGCAATGGTGTCGCGCCGGCTGATCCGGCTGAGCCTGGGACAGTGGAAGAGGACGGCCCGGGTGTAGCGACAACCCCGGAAGAAGCCTTGGGTTTGGCTCCCGGCGCTCTTGATGCTTATAAGACCACAACCACGCCTACACTTCCAATGAATAACCAAATCGTTTATATGACAGACAACGAAGGCAGTAATGAATGGATTGCTCCGGATTTTGGCACAGCCGAAAATCCAAGCACGGGTATTCTAATTTTTCACAATGAATCAGGAACTGCAAAGTTAAAAAATTTAAAAGGTTATTTTCACGGCATCATCATTACGGATGATATTGAACACATTAATAATAACGTCGAGATTTTAGGAGCTGTCATTGTGATGGCCAATGACAAAAATATTGGAAACGGAAATGCTTATGTAAAATACAGTTCGATCGCCATCGGCAATACACCTCTTGCTGCAAACTATTCCATTATTTCTTGGGAAGATATGTTAAACTGATTTAACCAGTTTAACGATGAAGACAATATATTTTCATCCATTCTCTAGGCGGTACCTGCCAATACTTTTCGGTTTAGCACTACTCTGTTTTGCTTACCCCGCTCAAGCTGAAAATAACGTGCGGGATAGCGCGCTTCAAACATTGGAAAATGTGTTACGTTCTGATGAGGAACGTCGAGAAGCGCTCAAAATTCTTACGCATTATCCGGATGAAGCCTTCAATCAAGCCTTGCTAAAAATCTTGCATAACAAACACGAAGCCATCCCCTTTCGTCGTGACGCTGCTGAAACGCTGAAGCACACCGCAGACATCGATACCTTAAGGGTGCTTCATGACACACTTTTCGACCGTCATGAAAAAGATTATTTCGTCCGCGACGAATGCCTGGCCATCCTTTGGGATACCATGCCGGCTTCGGACAAAGAAACTTTCCTCTCGGAATTATTAGGCTTAGCACAAGATACGATGGAGTCTGCTGATGTAAGAGAATATGTCATTGGCTATTTACAAAATGCCAATTTCATACCGGAAAAAGAACCTGATTGGGCTAGTCGCATCTTACAGGATCGAGAAGAACCGGTACCTGTTAGGACCGCGGCTTTGACTTATATGGAAACCTTACAATATAAAATACTCATAGAACTGATGCCGGCACTTTTGATCCGGGCACATGAAGACCGCAACTTCCGCGAAATTTTAATGCTCAAGGCATCTTACTTATCACACAAAGACATCCATCAAGTTTTTCGGTCCATTTTGTCGAATCAACATGAACCATATTGGGCACGACACTTGGCACTTAACCTTTTGCAAAATGACGCGGGCGATAAAGAGCTTGCAATCTTTCTATTAGAAATATGGAAAAGAGAAAAAAACGGCCCCATGCGTGATGAAATAAAGTTGGCCAGGGAAAAATTAAAATAGAGGGATTAAGGAATGGCAGGCTGCTCGTGTGTCACGCAATGAATACCGCCCAAGCCATAAATAAGTTCGTCGGCGCGAATCCCTCTTACCTTTCGGTCAGGAAACACTTTTTGCAGTATTCCAAGAGCGTGTTCATCGAAAGAATCCCCAAAAATCGGTACTAAAACCGTTCGGTTTGCAATGTAAAAATTAGCGTAACTGGCCGGTAAAAACCGAGGTCCTTGCGGCCAATCCGCCTGCCACTTTGAAGCGGGCCGAATGGATTCCGGCATGGGCAGTTCAATGACGTGGAGTTCTTCACCGTTCGCATCCTTGGCTAAACGCAAACGCTGGAGGTTATCCTGTAAGGGTTTGTAATTGGGATGAAGCGGATCTTGCTCTGTCATGCAAATCACCGTGCGCAATCCAACAAAACGCGCAATGTCATCCACGTGCCCATCGGTATCATCTCCCGCAATGCCGGTTCCCAACCAAATCATGTGACGTGCAGCCAAGAAATATTTCAATCTAAGCTCTATTTGCTCTCGAGTAAAGGAAGCATTGCGATTGGGGTTAAGCAGACATTGTTCTGTGGTCAAAAGTGTCCCGTCGCCATTACCATCGATGGAACCCCCTTCTAAAATCATGCCTGTCTCAAATGTTTGGATGCCAAGGGCTTGGATAATGGCTTGAGAAGCTAAGTCATCTAAACGGTGTGTATCATATTTTCCGCCCCAAGCATTAAAAATCCACCGATTGGCGGCTAGTTTATTTTGAGAAGATTGTCCCGATTTAACTAAAAAATTAGGTCCGTAGTCACGCATCCAGACATCGCAGGTTGGAATTCGGAGAAACTTAATTTGCGTCATCAGAACGCGGCGGTTGATTAATTGTTGTTTGACGATTTGCTCACTTTCGGCATCATTGACGAGCAAACAGATTTTTTCGTTTACGGAAATTAATTGAATTATTTCCAGAAAAATATCTTGAACTGCCTCCAAATCATGCCAATTGTCTTCTTGATGCGGCCAGGCAAGCCAAGTGGCTTCATGTGTTTCCCATTCGGCAGGCAATCGATAATTGAGTGTGAGCGGCGTTGCTTGGGGTTGAAAAGATGGAGCAAAACGGGAAGGCTGGTTCATTTTAAGTGCTCTTGATTAATCTTAAGTTGAGTTTTTGGTAAGCGTCTACACGTCGGTCGCGCCAAAACGGCCAATTTTTTCTTGTCTCACGAATCAAGCTAAGCGGACACGTTGCCAATACTATTTCTTCCCGATGCCGGCCGGCTGATTGAATCACCTCTCCAAACGGATCCGCCACAAAAGATGAGCCCCAAAAAGTGAGCTGGTCTTCCCGTCCCACGCGATTGACTGCAGCCACAAAAACCCCGTTCGCAATCGCATGACTCCTTTGAATGGTTTGCCAGGCATTGAGTTCTGCCGATTTATCTTTTGTTTTCGTTTTTTGATGCCACCCGATCGCCGTGGGGTAAAACAAAATATCGGCGCCCTGCAAACTTGCCAAACGGGCGGCTTCGGGAAACCACTGATCCCAACAAATCAGAACACCGATATTGGCATAGCGCGTTTGAAATACCTTGAAACCTAAATTGCCGGGTGTGAAATAAAATTTTTCGTAAAAATAAGGATCGTCCGGAATGTGCATTTTTCGATATATCCCCAGCAGTTGACCGTCTGCATCAATAACCGCAACCGAATTATAATAACCGGTGCGCCGGGGTGATTTCAGTGTCATGGCCACACCCGTTTCTCCGGGCATCGGAATACGTTTTGCATGGCCCCGGACAGACCTCGCAACGTCTGTCTTTTTTTCAAAAAAAGGGACAATCAAAACAACCGCGTACTCACGAGCTAAATACTGAAATTGCCGGATAAAAAGACTTTGCGTATGAACGGCAAAATCAAAATATCGGGACTTCTGATATTGCGGAAAATAAATGGTGTGGCAAAGTTCTTGCAAACAAATAATTTTAGCCCCGCGTAAAGCAGCCTCATCAATTTTCTGTTCGATATGAGCCAGATTCGCATGCGGAGAACTTTTAGTTTTGAGTTGAAGCAATCCGATTGAAGTCACGCTAGAAGACGGCGGAGTCTTTTTTTGTCTCTTCTTTATTTTAGATTTGAATCTTTTCACCATTATTTCCTTCTTTTCTAATTTGTAACGACATTTTTACAGAAATCACGTAGTGATATTCGCTAAATCGTAGTATAATGCCAAAACGTCAGATGGATGGCTATTGATGGCCGTTATGAAGAAAAAAACAGATAAAAATATCACATCCGTCACACATGCTAAGCGGCTCCTGCGATTTCTGTCTAAAAATAAAAAGAAAATATCATCTCTGTTAATTTTAACCCACGATTACCCCGATCCCGATGCATTGGCCAGCGCTTACGCTTTAAACTTTCTGGTAGAAAAATGTTACGGGATATCATCGCGGATCGTTTATAGCGGTGTCATTGGGCGGACAGAAAATCGTTGGATGATGAATATTCTTAAAATCCCTGCGCACCGTTTGCGGCCATCTGACTTTAAGCGGTATAAAAATGTCGCTTTGGTTGATTCACAGCCTGAATTTGAAAACAATGCATTTCCCCGGTATGAGCATGCGACCATTGTCATCGATCAACATGCTTCCAAAGGCGAGAAACCTAACGCTGATTTTGTCGCGATTGACACCGAATGCGGTGCCACCTGCGTTATCCTGGCGCAGGCTCTCTTATTGAAACGTGTTGAAATTCCCGTACGCATCGCCACAGCCTTGGCTTACGGCATCCTCTCCGACACACTCAATTTATACCGAGCTTCACGGCATGATGTCGTGGACACTTACCTGGGCGTCTTACATTCTTGTGATATGCGTGCTTTAGCGCGAATTCAAAATCCCGTTAGACCGCGAACCTTTTTCATGACTTTACGCAAGGCATTACAAGATGCGATGATGAAACGCCGTTTGATTGTGTCGCATCTCGGTTTTGTTAAAAACCCCGATTTGGTTTCTCAGGTTGCCGACTTTTTATTAACCAACAAAGGTATTAACTGGTCGGTGTGTACCGGCCGATATAATGGCAAAATATACGTGTCTCTTCGGGCCGCAAGCCCTAATGCAGAAGCCGGTGAAGTGCTTCGAGATATTTTTGAGAGCAAAGATGAAGCCGGCGGCCGCGGAACGGTTGCGGGCGGAAGTTTTCATATTGGCTTAGGCGCAATTGAAGAATTGTGGAAAGAGGAAGAGCAGGCTTTGATTCAACGTTTAACCAAACGATTACGCATCCCTGCAAAAGGGCAGTTTTATTTTCCGTTCCGGTAAACTGAGAAATTGTCATGACAACGCGTGATGCTTTAATTCCTATCGTCAGGAAATATTTTGAGGAAGACCCGCTGCGCGCTGCGCACAGCTTGGAAACCTTGTCTGAAGAAGAAGCCATCAGTGTGCTGAAGACGCTCGCACCAACATTAATTTCGCAGGCCTTTCCTTACCTTTCGCTTAATTATGCATCCAGTTTGTTAAAAGATTTGCCCCAAGATCTCCGTAACGAGATTTTAGATAAACTCGACCCTCAGCAAGCAGCCTCCATCTTGTCCGATCTCCCTCAGGAAGGCAGAGCGGCTGTTTCTGAGACGCTTTCGCCCCATATTAAGCATAAATTACAGGAATACTTAAACTACCCCGAAGACAGTGCGGGCCGAATCATGAGCACTGATTACCTGGCTTTACATACGGATCTCCAAGTCAAAGATGCAATCGCTAAAATCAGGTCCATGGCACGCCGTAAAAATCCCGAATCCTACGGCTATGTGGTTGACCATGAAAATCACTTGGTGGGCGTTTTGAACATGCGTGATTTGTTGCTCGCTCAAAGCCAGGCTACATTGGATGTCGTCATGCGAAAGGACATTTTTGCGGTTCCCTTCACGATGGATCGCGAACAAGTGGCGGAAGAATTATCGAAGCGCGGTTTTTTTGCGGCACCGGTCGTTGATAACGAAAAACGGCTTCTAGGCGTTATCAAAGCGGAACATTTATTAGATGATGTTCAGGAAGAAGCCACGGAAGACTTTCAAAAAATGTTCGGTGCCGGCGGCGACGAGCGCGCTTTCTCGCCTGTTGGTTTTTCCCTTAAAATGCGGCTGCCATGGCTTCACGTGAATTTGGCAACTGCTTTTCTGGCTGCCTTTGTGGTGGCCTGTTTTGAGGACATCATTGCCAAGTTAACCATCTTGGCAGTCTTCTTACCTGTTGTAGCCGGACAAGGCGGTAATGCGGGGGCTCAATCGTTGGCGGTTGTCATACGCGGACTCGTGATGCGCGAGATTCCGCCTAAGAAAGCCGCGCAGCTCATCTTAAAAGAAGCATGGCTCGGAACCGTGGGCGGCGTCGCCACCGGTCTCGTCACAGCTTTGGTAGCTTGGTGGTGGGCTGGCAACCCCATGTTGGGTGTTGTCATTGGGCTCGCCATGATTGTCAATTTATCCATTGCGGGTTTTGCCGGAGCTGCCATTCCTATCGTCATGAAACGGATTGGTTTAGATCCTGCCCAGTGTTCAAACATCATCCTGACCACCGTTACCGATGTCATGGGCTTCTTTTCTTTCCTAGGACTCGCTGTTCTTTTTGAAAGTTATCTCATTTAAAATAAGCAGGCGAGTAAACCATTGGTTCCAACAAGAGCGGTGGAATGAATTACGAATTGGTTGAAGCGGCGGATCAACTATTTTTTAACACATAAAGCCCTGCGTAGACTTTGTGGTCGACCAAAAAACCTTCTTTTGATTTCTGCATAAGCCACGCGTCAATTTCTTTAAGCGGCACTTCATGTACGGTAATATTTTCCGTTTGATCACCCCCGCCATTGCCCACTTTCTTCAGTCCGGTAGCCCTGAAAACAGTCATCACATCGGAACTGGAGGAGCCTGAAATGGCACCGTTGGAAACAAAAATCATTTTGCCGGCTGAATAACCAGTTTCTTCGATTAATTCACGGTTGGCAGCTTCTTCTAGGGATTCTTCCGACTGGTTGGTATTAGCACCATCCGCTAATCCGGCCGGAAATTCGATGGTTTTTCTGGCGAGCGGTACGCGGTATTGCTCAACCAAAATCACCTTCCCGTCATCAGTCACGGGAAGCATGGCAACAATGCCGCAACAGTTAACGCGTTCAATGTATTCCCACCCGTCTTTTTCGACCAAGCGTTTAAATTTACCTTCGTAAAGTGTTTTCTTACTCATAATTCAGTTAGTCCTTGCCAGGCGAAAGAAATGGACGAGGAAGATAAGTTTTTAACTTTACGCAGACGCCGTTTCAAAAACTTCCTTAGGCAGCGCCATGGCGCGCTGCTGGGGATCTACCAGGAAGGTTGTAAACTGCCACACGTCCTCTTCTTTTGGTTTAGCAATATCGTATTTGGTAAATTTAGTATTAAGGCTTTTGAGCGGTGTCCAATCAACCGCTTCGGAAAAGAAAGGGCTGATGTAAGGCATGGCCACTTTTAAAATATATTCATGGTCAATATCGTCCGGCATTAAAAAGCCCCTTTTTGGATTTTGAATCATCCACATGGCAGCTGCCACAACCGAAATGGCTACTTGAAGCGTCGTGGCTTGTTGATGAGGGGCAAGTTGACGTGCCGTGTGAATGTCTAAGAGAGACCCGCACCACCAAGATTTAAAATCATGACCCATCAATAAAACGCCCAATTGATCTTCGCCGTCGGTAATTTCATCACTCATAATGCGCTGGTCCTTTTGTAAATCAAACTGACGCATCTCTAATTCATGCAGTGAATTAATGGCCGCGTCACTCGGGCAATAAGCGTAATGAACTGTCGGCCGATACACTGCTTTCCCATCTTCCCAAACAGTAAGTCGGTCTGAAATGCTGAAAGCTTCCCCATGCCTGATCACCATACCGGTAATTTCGCCGCAAGGCACCCAAGAGCGTACCCACGTTTTCATGCCGATGGTTCTGAGACAAATTTGATTGCGCGGGCCTGTCTTATGAAAATAAGCGTTTTTGGGAACATACTTTTCGTGCGTTCCCCATCCTAATTCTGCGGGAGCGACACCTTCTTCAAAAAACCCTTCGATGCTCCACGTGTTGACAAATTCATTCACCTTTTTCGGTTGATTGGTAATTTGAGTATCCCGCTCACTAATGTGAATACTTTTAACCCCCGTCAATCGGGCTAATTGATTGAATGCCTTATCAGCCAAGGCTTTCTCAAGTTCGGCTGTTCTCGGATCGCCCGGTTTGTCATTCAATATTTTCTCAGCAATCTCCATCAAAGCCCGCTTAGTGAAATGTGACACCAGCCCCGGATTGGCACCGTGATCGACTATAGCGGTCGTCCCATGATTACTACCCCAGCTATCGATCATGCGTCTGAGCTCCATATGACGCGCATAGAGGGTATATTTGGCGGGTTCATTGCGTTCAGCATCTTGATAAGGATCCCATTCCTCAACAGAGGTATTGACATAAAAAACTTCGTTCTGCCGGCACCATTGCACAATGGCCATGCAATCGATATTCCATGCCAAATCGATAATCAGGTCACCCTTTGTGACATATTTAGCCAAAAGCTGAGCATGGTTATCTTTTTTGACCCGGTCTGTCACGTAATGAACGCCCCGATCGAGAGCCTCTTTCACACGTTTACGGTTGTCAACAAAGTCCATGATGGTAATTTTATTCGCCGGCATCTCGAACTTTTCAAGGACAAGCGGAACGGCACACTGCGATACTGATCCGCATCCAATGATTAGAATTTTTCCGTCGAATTTCATGATCGACTCCCCTCTGTTGCAATGTGTCCGTTGGGATTCATTGAAAAATATAGGAAAATTGTAACACAAACACTCGGAAATGAAACCAAAAAATGTATTTGATTAATTTTTTTCTGATTTAGCTGACGAACAGAAAAAATTGCGGAGAACTTCGATGAAAATTAATTTCGGCAAAAAGAAAAAATAAGCAACAACCAACCCGCTAACAGCGACAAGCCGCCGATGGGAGTCACCGCTCCCCATATTTTAATACCACTTAAAGCTAAAACATAAAGACTACCGGAAAAAATAAAAATGCCGAAGATAAAAAACCAGCCGGATAGGCTGAACCACACTTGATTGAAATGCAGGCACAACAAACCAAGTACTAACAAAACGACAGCATGATACATTTGGTAACGAACACCAACTTCAAAAACAAGAAACATGCTTTCGGAGAGTTTTGTTTTTAAAGCATGCGCACCAAAAGCGCCAAAAACAACTCCGCAGAATCCGAACAAAGCCCCTGCTATCAAAAACAGTTTACCGCTCATCGCATTCGCCATTAGGGCCTTACCAATCGAATAAAAGCGTCGCCATATGCTTTTTCCCCCAACGCTTCTTTTAAGGAGGGTAAAGCGGATTTTGCTTCCTCATACGTTTCATAAGTGCCTAAACAGACTCTGAAGTACCGTCCGCCCGGTAAAATATAAGCGTCATGCCCCGCCGCTTGCAGTTTGCCAATTTGCGCTTGAGCCTGGGTTTCCTTTTGGTAAGTCACAAGTTGAACGGTATAAAACAAGATTCGGTGCTTGATCAAATCAAGTGCGCTTGGAGTTTTCTCGGATTGGAGGGCGGGCGCAGCTTTCGGAGAAGTATTTGATTCTGTTTTGACCAAGGTTTCCTCTATCATTTCGGCTGGCCCGGCAGGTTCAACACTTAAAGACTCTGTTTCCGGCAGCGGTAACTGAAATTGCGGAACTTGACCCCACGGCACCTGGCGGCGTACGCCCATTTGATAAGCACCGATTAATAGAATAAGAACGATAACGCTAAGAAAAAAATACTTGAAGCTGAATTTTCTCTCTTTTCTTAAAGTTTGAGGATGAGCGTTGGCTGTTTGAAAAGTAAAAGTGGAAACGTCTTTACGTTTTTGGCGTTCCGCATTTTGAAGCGCATCTACTATTCGGCTCATGGAGGGTTATTATAACGCTTGAAAACGATAAATAGCCAGCTTCATTTAAAGGCCCAGTTGTTTTGGTTGAATCATCTTAAGGATGTCTTTTCCCTTCACGCCTGCTGTCAGTAAACGCATTAGTTCTTTTCCATTCTCAATTTTAATTAACGTTCCCCGTGACGCTACGCTGATTTCACCTCTTTCTTCCGAAACAACAATCACCAAAGCATCCGTCTTTTCAGTAAGGCCAATGGCTGAGCGATGTCGCGTCCCCACCCCCATTGAGACCGGTTTTTGAGTCGCCAGCGGTAAAATCGCTTTGACGCGCTTGACACGGCCGTCGTGAATGACCACTGCGCCATCATGGATGGGCGAAGCTGTGACAAAAAATGCCATTAAGATTTTTGCGTTCACGCCAGCATCATGTTCGATGCTTTCTTTAATCGCCTGATCTAAACGCTGTTTGCGTTGTAAAACGATCGTGGCACCGATTCGTCTTTGCGCTAAAAGCGTAACAGCTTGAAAAATTTCATTTACAAAAGGTGGAATGGTTTTACCAATGGGCACATGATGCCGAATGGAATCAACGATTGTCCCGCTGAGGAAGACCAGTAAATCAAAGACAATGACTGCTAAAGCAATGCAGATAATGATCAAGCTTGTCCATTGACGAATTGCTTCCGGAAAATCGGCGGGAAACAACATGAGAGCAGACCAAAAACAAAAAAAACTTAGAAGAAGGCGGGAAACCAACGGCCACCACTTGACGGTGGGTTGACGTAGTAATAACAGAATTGCCGTGATCCCGGCCAAAATAGTGATGTGCATGTGCGTGAACAGCGAATAGCAAACGCATTACGTTACACTTTTGCTATTTCACTGTCAACAGACAGATTCCCTCATGAATTGGCAGGGTCATAGTTAAGATGAGGAGACAACCATTTCTCAATCTCACGAATATCCAGCCCTTTGCGTTTGGCATAATCTGCCACTTGGTCTTTGGCAATTTTACCCAGTGCAAAGTATTTGGCTTGAGGGTGCGCAAAGTAAAGACCGCTCACAGATGCCGCCGGCCACATGGCGCAAGATTCTGTCAGTCGAATACCGGTATTTTTTTCAACTTGCAGCAAATCAAAAATCGTTTGTTTTTCCGTGTGATCGGGACAAGCCGGATAACCCGGTGCCGGACGGATACCGCGATATTTCTCACCAACGAGATCTTCATGAGTCAGGGATTCGTTATGAGCATAGCCCCAATACTGTTTTCGAACCTGGAGGTGTAAATATTCCGCAAAAGCTTCCGCTAAACGGTCGGCTAACGCTTTGGCCATGATGCTATGGTAATCATCGTGCTCCTTTTCAAACTTTTTCGTCAACTCATCCATACGAATGCCTGCCGTCACGGCAAAAGCACCGAGATAATCGTTCACGCCTGTTTTTTTAGGCGCTACAAAATCAGCCAAAGCCAGATATGGTCCGCCTTCCTTTTTTTCAAGCTGCTGCCTCAGCGTATGAAAAATACTTAATGGCTTTTGACGGGTGTTATCGGCATAAATTTCAATATCATCGTCCGTACTATTAGCCGGATATAAACCCAAAACACCGTGTGCGGTCAGTAACTTATTGTGCGTAATTTTTTTAAGCAATGCTTGGGCATCATCGAAAAGTTTCTTAGCCTCAACGCCAACTTTTTTATCACTTAAAATAGCCGGAAATTTGCCATGTAATTCCCATGTTTGAAAAAAAGGCGTCCAATCAATGTACTTCGCAAGTGTCGCAAGTGACATATTCTTCAATACTTTAAACCCAAAAAAAGCAGGTTTCTTAATGTCTGCCTGCCGCCAATCAAAAAACGACCGTCCCTGTCTGGCTTGATTGAGGGAAACATAACGTGCGGTTGATAGTTTTCCCAAATGCTCTTCGCGAATTTGGCCATATAAGTCTCTTTTTTCGCTCATATATTTTTGCGCAATCGTCGGTGTGAGAACGCTATTGGAAACACTCACACTACGGGAAGCATCAAGCACATGAATGGTAAAACCGCTATAAGCCGGTGCAATTTTGACAGCCGTGTGCTTCGTCGAAGTGGTGGCCCCTCCGATAAATAACGGAATCTTAAAACCTTGTCGTTCCATTTCGCGCGCCACATGCACCATTTCATCAAGCGAAGGCGTAATGAGGCCGCTCAGTCCGATAATGCTGACGTTTTTTTCTTTTGCGGTTTCCAGAATCTTTTCACAGGGCGTCATAACACCCAAATCAATAATTTCGTAATTATTGCAGGCCAAGACCACGCCCACGATGTTTTTACCAATATCGTGAACATCGCCTTTCACGGTCGCTAAAAGAATACGGCCGGCCGTTTTGGCGCCCGATTCAGTTTTTTCCTTCTCCATAAAAGGCGTAAGATACGCCACGGCTTTTTTCATCACCCGGGCGCTTTTGACCACTTGCGGCAAAAACATTTTCCCGGATCCGAACAAATCACCCACCACATTCATGCCGTCCATGAGCGGTTTTTCAATGATCTCCAGCGGCCGGGAATATTTTTGGCGCGCTTCTTCCACATCAGCTTCAATGTAATCCGTAACGCCATGAACCAGGGCATGAATTAAACGGTCTTCTACCGTTCCTTGGCGCCAAATTTGATCTTTGACGGTTGTTTTTGATTCTTTGCGGGCTGTTTCGGCAAACTTCAACAACTTCTCAGTTGCATCCGGTTTGCGGTCAAGCACGACGTCTTCGACCAGCGCTAAAACATCTTTTGGAATATCATCATAAACTGTCATGAGACCTGCGTTCACGATACCCATGTCCATGCCGGCGCGAATCGCATGATAGAGAAAAACAGAGTGCATGGCTTCGCGCACACTATTGATCCCTCTAAATGAAAAAGAAATATTGCTCACCCCGCCGCTGACATGGCAATAAGGAAAAGTTTTCTTGATTTCTCTGGCGGCCTCTATAAATTCAACCGCATAATGGTTATGCTCATCCATACCGGTGGCAATGGTCAGGATGTTGGGATCAAAAATAATATCTTCAGGCGGAAAACCGGCTTTTTGAGTCAGAAGCTCATAAGAACGTTTGCAAATCTGAAATTTCCGATCAGCGCTCACGGCTTGACCTTCTTCATCAAATGCCATGACAACAACAGCCGCCCCGTATTGACGCGCTTGCCTCGCATGCGATAAAAAGACCTCTTCTCCCTCTTTTAGACTGATGGAATTAACAATTCCCTTTCCCTGAATGCATTTTAACCCGGCTTCAATCACACTCCATTTGGAAGAATCAATCATGACAGGAACCCTGGCAATATCGGGCTCAGAAGCCACCAAGTTCAAGAACTTGGTCATGGCTTGTTCTGAATCCAATAGCCCTTCATCTAAATTGATGTCGATGACCTGTGCGCCGTTTTCGACCTGTTGCTTTGCAATGGCTAGCGCTCCTTCGTAATCACCCGAGAGAATCAATTTGGAAAACTTAGGCGAACCCGTGATATTGGTACGCTCACCCACATTAATAAAATTAAGATCCGGTGTGATCGTGAGCGGTTCTAACCCGCTTAATCGTGTCAGATGATCTTGCTTGGGCGGAATGCGCACGCGGCCTTTTTGGGCAATTTCGGCAATTTTTTTAATGTGCGCCGGGGTAGTCCCGCAACATCCGCCGATGATATTGACAAATTGATGGTCAATAAAATCTTGAATGATTATCCCCATGCTTTCGGGGGTTTCATCGTACTCGCCGAACTGATTGGGCAAACCCGCGTTGGGATGCGCGCTGGTAAAAACAGGTGCGATGCGTGAAAGTTCCTCGGTGTACGGGCGTAATTCCTTAGCACCCAAGGCACAATTGAGTCCAACAGACAAAAGTTTGACGTGTGAAATCGAATTCCAGAAAGCTTCGAGCGTTTGCCCCGAAAGCGTGCGGCCGCTCGCATCTGTGATGGTGCCTGAAACCATGACGGGCAACTCTTTGCCGGTTTGACGAAAGAAATCCTGAATGGCAAACAAAGCCGCTTTGCAATTAAGCGTGTCAAAAACGGTTTCAACCAATAGAATATCCGCGCCGCCGTCTACCAAACCTTTGACTTGCTCCTGATAAGCTTTGACCAATTCATCAAAAGTGACAGCCCGAAAACCAGGATCGTTCACATGAGGCGAGATCGATGCCGTTCGGTTGGTCGGACCGATCGCGCCTGCGACAAACCGCGGTTTGGCGGGTGTTTTTTGGCTAAACTCATTCGCCGCCTGCTTGGCTAACTTGGCAGCCGCTAAATTAAGATCATAAACGTGTGACTCCATTTGATAATCTGCCATCGCCACACGAGTTGAATTAAACGTATTGGTTTCAATGATATCAGCACCCGCTTCGAGATAAGCCCGATGAATATCAAGAATGATTTTCGGCTGCGTCATGGAGAGCAGATCGTTATTCCCCTTCAAACTGGCAGGGTGATCCTTAAACTGCTTACCGCGGTAACCGGCTTCATCTAACCGGTAACTTTGGATCATGGTGCCCATGGCACCGTCCAAGACGAGGACCCGTTCTTTCAGTATCTGTTCAAGTGATTTCATAGGGGCGTATTGTACCAGACTCCAAGCACAATAGAAAGACAGCGAGAGCCGGTTTTGACTAACAAAACCGGATCACTTTTAAGGGATTAATAGGTATAAACGAGAGAAGAAACCAAGCTAAGATCGTTTTTCTTAACCTCTTCACCGGGGTCTGAATTGTAATGATTAATTAAACTGAAACGAAGTTTCAGTTGATCGGTAATGGGGTTGTCAAACTTGGTCTCGGATTTAAAGCGGAATTCACCGCCTGAGAGTGTGGGATACAAAAACAGATCTTCACTGACCGAAGAATTCCAAAAAAGTTTCTTTTCGATGAACAAATGAGGCGTCACAGTCAAATCCGTTCTTTCTTTGGTATCATCATGAAATGCCGTGTAGGTAAGACCAGCCCCTATTTCAGTCATGAATTTAAAATCGTCCGAATCCGAAAACCAATAACCCAGACCTGTTGTCGGAATTACACGCGCATCAATATTGGCGAAACGGTCATGATCACCCTCTGTTTTGAAAAAATGGAACCATTTCTTTGTCTGACCGAAACTATACGCATAACGAATCATGCCATGATGTTTTTGCGAATTCATTTTGCGGTCTTCTTCCGAATAGTAAGTATCTCCCTGCAAATCAAATTCATTCTTATCTGTTTTACGCTTTAATTTAAAAGCTCCCTTCAATTCTGTATTATTCACATTGCCTCGCTCACGGTTAAAGCCTGTTTCTAATTCACCGGACCATTTTTTTGCTTTTTTGGCAGCAGCTTCTGCTTCGGCTTTCTTAATATCCGCATCTGTGATGACATGATCCACCAATGATTTCGGTATATTGATTACCCCCATGCCCGGCGTCTGTAACTGATAGGTTTTTGCGTCTGTATTGACAATTGACCCTGTTAATCGATCTTCGTTGGTTAGAAAAACTTGATCAGCCAAACCCAAAGGCATCAGCACAATCATGGCTGCCAAAAAATAAAGGGCATTCATTTTCATTTTTAAATTCATCACAAGGCCTTTCGTTAAAGGTAATCTGTTGATTGTAAAATCGATACTCGGATTTTGTTATGTTTATTTAAGCAGGCACGAAAACCACGATCAATTGACATATTTGTTGATAAGTCCAACAATCTTGTCATTAGTAAACTGCAGAATTAAAAAGCATTTTATCACGGAATAATAAAATAACCTAATCATCCGAATATTTAAGCCAAAAATATATTTTGGCATGGTGTTTGATTACGTTAGCAATCAATGATAAGCGATCAGGAGCGCACATTGAACATTGTAAAGACTACAAGAAAGAAGAGGGAGATAATTCATTATGAGTAAGATAAAGTTTATTCCGGCTCTATTATTGAGCCTGTTCATATTAACGTCCAACGCTCCTGCGTTCGAAGCGGGTGACCAAACCATCGATCTGGATCTCGGCAACACCTATGTAACTAAGTATGTTTTTCGCGGCGTTGACACTTTTAACGATCAAGGCGGCATGCAGCCTTATGTCACACTCACTTTTCACCCTTTTGATACCAATATGGCTTTTGGCTATTGGGGGTCTTTTGCGTTGAAAAGCGGCTTTGAAGATCTAGATGAAGAAGATTTTTGGTTCAGTATGGATAAAGACTTCGGCATTTTCAATTTTGGATGGGGTTATACTTATTATGACTTTTTCAATAATTCAAGTGACGGCGACATTAATGAATTTCAGTTTTACGGCTCAATCTCCGAAATTCCGCTGCCGGAAGGCACGGATTTGCCTTTGGTAGGCAATAAGATTCCATTAAGTTTGGGCTACAAAGCCGCTTATGCATTTGGCAATAAAAGTCCCGATAAAGGCGGCATTGATAACGGCTGGTATCAGGAAGTAAACGCAGGCATTGAAATTCCGATACCCGGCTCCGAGAAAATACCTTATCAAAGCGAAGGTATGGCTCTTAGCTATAATCATGTATTTGGTTTCTACGACGGCCAATTGAATTTTAACGCCGGATTTCACTATTGGACTCAAAGCATTTCAACTTCCATTGCTTTACCGGGCAATGTTTCCATTACGCCGAGTTTAAATTATCAGGTAACTGACGGATCCAGTGACATCAATCCGGAAGATGAGTTTTATTTTATGTTGGATTTTGCAGTTTCATTTTGACCCCAAAGACCTCTTCCGCCCTGTATTTTCAACACAAAAAGACGCTGTGATAAGTAACCACAGCGTCTTTTTCCCCCTCAAACGCTGACTTCTTTTAAAAGTTCAATAACTCCAAGTCTTTATTCTGTCAGTACTTTCACTTTCTTTAAAAGTAAATTTATGACTTTATTTTAAATTAATTTTTTCTTGAAAAATTTGAAATATGTGCATGGGCATGCTACATTTGAAGCAGGATCGCCTCAGAGAAAAAAGTTTCTGTCCAGAATTGAAGTAATTTAACAGGCTTTTAAAACCATAGGCGGGCCGTATGAACCATGTTGAAGATCACATTCATGTTTTGCTGATTGAAGATAGACCCGAAGACGTTGAGTTTACCAGCGTCATCCTTTCCCTAGTCAAACACATTAAATTTACCATCGAATGGGCGCCCTGCTTAGAAGACGGTTTTCGGCTGATGTCGGATCCTACCAAACATTTCGATGTGATCTTGCTTGATTTAAATTTACCTGAAAGCAAAGGAATCGACACCTTATCACGGGTAATGAGTCATATGCCCCAAGCCCCCGTAGTTGTTCTGACGGGCCTGGATGATGAGAAAATTGCTTTGGAAGCCCTTCACAAGGGCGCGCAAGATTATTTAATCAAAGGGGATGCGAATGGTAAAACGCTCCCCCGCATCATGCGCTATGCCATTGAGCGCAAACGGTACGGCGATCTCTTACGTGCCAGTGAAGACCGATTTAAACGCTTTCTGGAAACTGCGGCTGTTTCGGTCGTGTGCTTATCCTCGTCTCACCGCATTTTAGAGTTTAATCATGAAGCTGAAACGATTTTCCGGACACACAAAGAAGACGTGTTGGGACGCGACTTTTCAAAGTTATTTGTGCCCAGCGAAGAACAGAGCCGCTTTTCGGAAGGGATCGAACAAGTGATGTCCGGAAATTTAATCACCCACAGACGAACCACGGTTCATGATTCAGACGGTAATGAACGAATTTTGTCATGCAATTTGAGCCGCATGGTAACGGTTGAAGGTAGACCGATCGGTGCTTTGGTGTGTAGTCACGATGTCACCGATGACGCCCGCTTAAACGAAAAAATCGTCATCAAAGACAAGCTGTATCGTCTTTTGGTCCAACACACACCAAACACGGCGGTCTTCGTCATCAACCGGGATGGGCAATTTACCACCGTAGAAGGTAATGCGTTTAAAACTTTCGCCGTCACGCCTAGTTTTTTTGAAGGCAAATCCGTTTTTGATTTTCTGACTCTGAAACAACGCGCAAAAGTGGAAACATTGCTTGCCAATGCTTTTAAGGGAACTGAAGAAACGTTTGAGGAGTGCTTACAGGGCCGGAACTACTTGGTGCACTTACTTCCCATTCCCAATGGCAAAAACCAAATCCCTTTTGTGATGGCTATTGCACGGGATTAGATGATGAATTGGACAGCATCGTCTAAGACATAAGAAGTGAGCTCTGAGGCAGGTTGCCCGTGCAATAGCTCTCACCCCTGCGAACCATTTAAAACTTGTTGAATGGTTTTTAACATCTGATCATGCAACAAGCCATTGGTTGCAAGAATGCCTGTGTTTTTTAATAACTTTTTACCGCACGAAAAATCAAGATGCTTACCATCTAAATCGGTAATCTTGCCTCCCGCTTCTTCAACAATCAGAGCACCGGACGCTTGATCCCATATATTTTCCCTGTAATCACGGTGGTCGGGTGCGGGGACGCGCATTAAAATATCGGCTTCTCCTGACGCCACCAAGGCATATTTGGCCAAGCTATCCATCCCGATCGGTTTTTGCTTCATTCCCAACGAGCGCATCATTCGATCGGTTTTAAGGTGATCCGTGTGCTTACCCTCATAAGAACGCACCAAAACACCCTCTTCAATCGAAGAACGCTCTGAAGCATGCAAACGTTCCCATTCTTTAACAAATTGGATTTGATTCACCCAAGCACCTTCTTTTTTAACGGCAAATATCAGAGAGCCGGGACCTTCATAATCAAAGTGACGCCCCTTTGCAATGGTGGGACATCCCAAAGCTGCGACAGTTACTTCTCCGTCTTCAATGAGTGCCAGAGCAACGGCATAATGGCCCCCTCTTAAAAACCCGCGTGTGCCGTCAATCGGATCTAATGTCCAAAACCGCTTGCATGGCTCGCCTTGGCCATGATCAATCCATTGATAAACATCTTTCGCGGCAATGTCGCCAAAAGCGGGCTTAAGAAAACGGATCACGTCGGCCAAAACGGTTTCCGATGCTTTTTGCTTTAATAAAGCCGCACTTTCTTCACCTACCAGCGGAACATCGGGAAAAGTTTTGTGCAGCCGCTCTGAAATCAAAGCTTGGACGGCAAAATCGGCGACAGTAACAGGCGTTCGGTCGTGTTTGGCAACGGAAGCATGGCCAATATGGCGTTGGACCTGTTGAGCAAGCAACGCCCCTTGGCGGACGGCTTGAATAGCGAAGACAACTTCGGGTTTTTCGAAAACAGACATCGTGCGCAATCAATGAATGTTATTTCAAGAAAATCTTAACGTTTATTTTTACCGTATTACCGATTGATTCGTGATGACAGGATTTCAATAAAACCGGAATCCGTTCACCAAAATTAAAAAGTGAGTCATCATCATGGTTCGACAGGGCGAAAATAATGTTCCCTATAATAGCGCAATTCATCGATAGATTCCCGTATATCCATCAACGCTCTATGCGCATTTCCCTTTTGCGGCTTGTTTTTATCAGGCGGATACCAACGATTGACCAGTACTTTGATGCTGCTGACATCAACCAACCGGTAATGCAAGAATTCATTCAGCGTGGGCATGTATTTAATGATAAATCGTCGGTCGTGATGAACCGCATTTCCGCACAAAGTGGTATCACCCGCCACACAATACTGCTTCACAAATTCTAAAGTTCTTCGTTCAGCTTCAGCCAGAGAAATTTTAGACGCTTTGATCGAATCCACCAAACCTGATTTTTCGTGCTGCTTTTGGCTCCAAGGGTCCATGTGATTTAAGATTTTGGTGCTTTGATGAATCACCAAATCAGGCCCTTCGGCAATGATGTTGAGATGAGCGTCGGTGACAATGGAGGCAATTTCAAGAATATGGTCCTTGTCGGGATTAAGTCCCGTCATTTCAAGGTCAATCCAAAGTAAATTTGAAGCTTGTTTTAAGTCAGTCATGGCCACTAATAGATTATGAAACTGCGGGTTTTTGTCGGCGGTTAAAAAATTAAGTCAGTTAGAAAGAACGCTTGCCAGTACTTGCTCTGACCGCTTAAATTCCCTTGAGCGGAATAGCTTCCTCAATCAATAGGACAGGGATATCGTTTCGAATAGGGTACAAATACTGCCGATCGCGCCGCCTGACCAAACCACCGTCAATCGGCTGCGTTACTTTTTGGCGGCCTCGGTTTTCAATGTTACCTTGCTGGATTTGCTGATTAATTTTCTGAATGAGATCTGAGGAGGCCATTTCCAAGGGTTCTTTACTTTCCGGACAAGCTAAAATCTTTAACAATGCTGCGTCAATCACCCGCGGCTCCCGGGATTATTCTTCTCTTCTTCCTGCTGTGCCTTGAGGCTGTAACGTGCAAATGGCATCGCTTTCAGACGAGCCTTGGAAATGGGTATCTCGTATTTCTCGCACAAGCCGTAAGTTCCATCTTCGATTTTCTTGAGCGCATGGTCGATTTCATATAACAGGTCTTGTTCACTAGACGCAATGCCTAAACGAAATTCCGTATCGAAGCTGTCGGTTGCCATATCGGCCATGTGAAAGCTGTAACCGGAAAGATCGCCGGAGCCGTCTTTTTGGCTCTTGTTTAACGAATCTTCCTCGATGTGCTGGAGACCGGTTCGAATTCTCTCACGTAAAGTAAGCAAAAGACCCTTATAGTATTCAAGATCTTTCGCTGAAAATCTCTGTTTGGTTTTCTTAGGTCTTGGCATATTGACTAACCCCTTCCTTCCTAAAATATTAGCACAAAAAAACGCATAATGGCTACGACTTATGATTTTTCTGTGTCTTTAGACTGCTTGTATACTTCTTTTGGATCAAACACTTTTTGACTGTTTATTTTCAATTGAATAGGTTGTTTTGACCGGCCGAATGAGCCCGTCGGTACCACTCGATAAAAACAGGAACGATAACCCACATGACAACTGGCATCGCCTATTTGATCAACGCGTAACCAAATACAGTCTTGGTCACAATCGATCAATATCTCGCGAATTTTTTGAATGTGACCGCTTTCCTCACCCTTATGCCACAGCTTCTTGCGGCTCCGGCTGTAATAAACGGCTTCACCCATCTCGATCGACTTTGCTAAAGCCTCTTGGTTCATATAAGCCTGCATCAAAATCGTCCCGGACGCGTAATCTGATGTCACAACGGGAATCAGGCCCTCCTGGTCAAACTTGGGACTAAAATCAGTCCCTTCTTCTATTTGTGTCTTACTGCCGCGTGTTCCAAAAATCATTTTCTACCTATTCGGTTGCTTGATCAGGCCTTTTTAAGAAAGGCGTATTATACAATATGACGCAAGTCTGGCTCTGAGAAATACCCATTCCACACCTTAAATTGCCCTCTTGACGTGCCCCGAGCAGCGAATCAAGTTGCATATCATAATGACTTTTGGCCGAATGGCAAGAAATTATTCCGAGCACCAAAAAGGAACTTTAATGATGGTGAGAGTGGGGAAAATGCTGATTATCCGGATTTGATTTTCCCACAAATAGAATAGGGAAAGCAATGTCACTTAAGCAGCAAGGCAACCAAACAGCTATGAAGAGAAATATCGTTAACGCGAAGGCGATTGACCAGGTGAGCCCGCTTTCTAACGCCATCAGCATATGGAAAAGTGAGGCGCCTGTACTCAAAAGCACGTGCCCGGCATGAGGTACTTTGGTTTGCGGCCAACGATAAGCAATGGCAATGCCTAATAAAGCCAAAGGATTCACTAACCACCAAGCTTCTAGAAATCCAATGTGGAGATGGGTGTGCGGCAATGCAAGCCACCGTTCACCGATATAGGGAATTACAGAATCACTTAAGGTGGCAATTCCAATAGAGCCAAAATATCCGACTAAGACCAGCGCTATTCGATTGCACTGATGGCGATTGGCCGCGCAGGTGTGTAATTGATACATAGAAGCCGTCACCATCGCGCTCAAAAGCACATGGCCCGGATGGAGCACATAAAAAGCGAAGTAAGAAACTTCCTTGGGAATGCGGTACAAAAAAGCCGCTATGGCAATGCCGCTTGCAGCACCCAAGAGCGTAAAAGGGGCGTGATTTTTAAGTTCTTGACCAATCAGTTTTAGCATGGTGCGTACTTTATACGAACTGTTTTTGACATGCAAGCGAATTAAAGGCGTGTTGGCCGGCAAACATTAAAAGTGGTAAACCAAATCGCCGCCCAAATCCGCCGTCACCGCTACCATGACTAAACTCAAAAGGCCGCTTCCCCACAACCAAACTGGGCGAGCCGATTCCCGTTGAATGGTGTATCGCCAAACAAAGAACCGTATTGAATTAATCGCTAGAACAGCAACGGCTGAGAAAAAATGATTTCTCACAATGCTTGTAATACCGCCGGCGTCAATATAACCGGCAATCATGGCAACGGGTGTCATGATAAAAGCGCATTTAAAAGTGAGATAAGCGAAACGAGAAAAGTATCCGTCTTTTTTAAATAACCAAATTGATAACAAGAGAAATTCAAAACAATACAATGCGATCGGAAAATGAACCAGCATGGGGTGAAAAAAGAAATGGGAAGCATGCTGGTGTTCCATATTAATCAGTATAGCGCTTAGAAAACGCCATGTCTAGCGATGGCCGAGTGGAAATTAAGTCTAAAGCCTCCGCGAAGGAAACCATTGCTAAACCTTGCGGGAAATTCAAAGACGGATGAAAAATTACTGACGCTGGCCTTCGACAAACCAATCGAATAGACCTTTGGCGCCGGGTACTTTAGGGATCATCTTCTTGCCTTCTGCAGATTTTTTGACGTGCTTGGCAGTATTAATTTCCTCATACTTTAGTTCGTGCTTAATCGTATAAGCACCCATCAGAATAAAAATAATACCCCCTAGAATGTACAACCTAATCGATAACCGCCTCAGACCCTTAATGGCTTCCAATTGCATTTCTTCCGGTAATTTTTCCCACTTCCGCGAATTGGGAATTAAAGGGAGGCGAGGATACAAGTGGATCAATATCGGAATAATAATCGAAAGTGAGATACCAATTAAAATAAAGACGGTACCAAAACTTGAACTTCCGCTATGCATTTAAACTCTCCCATCAAATAAAATCGAGTCATTTACGTGATGCGTAAAATTGACAAAAGATCTATTATTTTTTTTGTTCTTTTGCTGTCGTTTGTTTTTCATACTGTTGATGGGCTGTGACACTGGCTTTATTGATAAAATAAAACCCTATCATCACGATAATGAGGGCAATCACCACACTAAAAATACACCCTTTCATAGATTTAACCTGCCTTTAGCTGTACTTTATTTAACTGAGCCATCGGGGAAACTCCCCGACCCATCATTTAACTAAGAAATAAATCGCAATCCCTATCCCAATGATGGCGGCAATGGTGACATAAAAAAGAACAACTTCCGATTCCTGAACTTTTTTCCTGACCACCGGATCTTCTTTAGAATGTTTTTCATATAGCGTTTGGATCACGTAACTTTCTGCCTTCAGCATTCCTTCGGCTTCTGCTTTATCTTTGGCGGATATTTCACCCGCGTATTTCTTCCCAGCCTGATCTGTTGCGAAACAAAAAAAAGTCTTTAACCCGGCGCCTGAACTATTTTCCGTTGGCTGAAGTTTAATTTGATTTTCGGGTGCAATTGGTGTTCCGCATTGACTGCACTTGGTTGCACCCGCTTCAATTTGTGCTGCACAAGTACGACACGAACTCATTGATCCTCTTTTACCTGTTGATACACCTTGTTATGTTATCGATATTATCGCCATTTTCTTTAAGGTTAATAAGACGAAGCAATAAGGCTTTAAACATATGGTATTCCCGCTTTTCCAGACCAGCTCTACGAATAAAGTTGGCAATATTGACTTCTGTGCGTCTGAGTAAATCTGCTCTCGGAGAAGTTCCGTAACCTAATTGAATGAGTGAAACCGAAAAAAGCCGGATCAAATCATCAAATTCTTCAGGGGTCGCATAAAATCTTTCGGGCTTTCTCGATTGAAATTGAAGAGACCCAAGATGGGTAACAATGGCAAAAAGCGTAACGGCCACCGCATGTGAAAGATTGAGAGATGAGTACGTTTCACTAGTCGGGATAGTCACCAACTCGTGACAAAAACTTAGTTCTTCGTTTGAGAGACCGTTTTTTTCATTTCCAAAAATGAGAGCCACTTTTTGCTCATGAGCAACCTCGCAGATTCTTGCAATGGCATGATGAATGGACCTCGGCTCCCCGCGCCATCTTCCCTGCCTTCGTGTAAAACCAACCGTCAAGGCAGCGCCGCGAATAGTTCCCTGAAGAGATTCTGACACTTCTGCTTCATCCAATATTTCTTTCGCATGCCAGCCCAAAGTGTACGCCTCTTGGCTTTGATGGGGACCGCAGTTAACCAAACTTAAGCGGTTAAAGCCAAAATTCTTCATCACGCGGGCAATTTGCCCGATGTTAGCCGGGTTTTCTGCGCGAGCCAGTATGATATGAAAATTATCAGAAGGGTTCATGAAGTTTAATTCCAGTTCCATGCAAGTTTTGCCAATAAGTATCGATGGTTAAACTTTGCTGCGTTGTACCGTTTACACGCACAGCTTCGCAGGCGTTCTTCGTTCTAGGGCAGAACTTGTTCTTCGAAACTCCCGCGTTAAGCGCGGAGCGAAGAAGAATGGGGAGTGAAGGATTCGAACCTTCGAAGGCCTAAGCCAACAGATTTACAGTCTGTCCCCTTTGTCCACTTGGGTAACTCCCCGTGAGGACGACGACTATCTCATGTCGTCGCCGAACGCACTTGAGACATCGGTCTCAAGTGCCATGAATTTGATTCGCCTCACCGAAACGGTCGGTTTCGGTGCCATTCCCCACTCGGCCCGTTTGGCCTCGTGCGGTCATGGAGCTGGCGGAGGGATTTGAACCCCCGACATGCTGTTTACAAAACAGCTGCTCTACCCCTGAGCTACGCCAGCGTCAAAATACTTTGAAATAACAAAATAACATTGATAAATTTTTGACGCAGCCCCAAAGCTTCATCAAACCATTTTAATCATCTAAATTGAATGGCTTTGGGGCAGCCTAAACCTACCCCTGCCCTCGCTTTAATCAAAAAGCCATGGAAGCGAGGACTGGCATGGCCGCCATTAAGATAATTATGATGTCAGTTGTTGGCCATGCCTGAGCTACGCCAGCGTCAAAATACTTTGAAATAACAAAATAACATTGATAAATTTTTGACGCAGCCCCAAAGCTTCATCAAACCATTTTAATCATCTAAATTGAATGGCTTTGGGGCAGCCAATATCCTAAAAAACCTGATCATCATATCAATTCTATGGGAAAATTCAACGGGTGTTATTTTGGCTTGCGATTCCCATATTGCAACTCCTTAAGAAGGAAAGAATTTCTCCGAATCTTTCGCCGCTCAGCGCTCCGGCTTCTGGAGAACTAAGCCCGGAGGAAACGAGGAGCGCCTCCGCGATTCACGCTTTTCAAGACTCGGAGAAATTCTGTTCATTTTAAAGAGTGGGGAAATGGGAATTTCAAGGTGTTACTTTGAAGTATCAAAGCGCACTAGCCTGAAGTGCTTAAAACTTTAAATTTTGCATCTTTACTTTCTTCAATGGCTTTAATAATGGCTTTCACCGAGATTTGATCCGGAAAGTAGATCACTTGAAGTGTTTTGGACTCCGGAAGGACCGTAATGCCAAACACACCGTCTAAACTATGGACGGTCAATGCCAAAATACCCGGGCAATCAGCACATTCCATGCCTTTGATGGAAAAACTGACTTTGGCAGCTCCCTTAGGCATGCCTGAAGCTGCGTGTAAATATTCAGAAGGGCAAACAAAAAACAATAAAAGAAATAACAGGCTAACTAGAAGAGAGCATTTTCTCATCAGAATAGTTTCTTTTTATCGCCGCCTTCACTTTCAAAAATTTCCACACGCACGGCAGTTGCCGTTACCGGATACACTTTTAAGTCAGTTGTTTTTCGGTCAAAGACAACTTCAATACCCATTCCGCGTTTAAGATAATTAAAACCTTCCTTAGCACCCAGTTTCTTATTGTTTTTTTCAAATCTGGTTTTTTCAGTCACTTCAATCATGCCAACACGGACGGAGGATAGCCCGATCACTTGTCCTTGTATTTTGATTTCACCGATACGCGGCAATCCATTGGCTGCTGTGCCGCTGTTTAATTTGGTACTCGAAACCAATCCCAGCATATCCGTATCTTTATTGATAGCAAATGCTGGATGGCTTAAAGTCATAATCAACATGATGAAAATAGCGACTGACAGATACCGGTTGAAACGTAACATCACGGCCTCCTATGTTTATTATTTTACATATAAAGATATCACGAACTATGATTCTTTTTCTTCAATAATAACAATACACCGATTGTTCTGAAACATCACCACTCCGGCACGGAGCGGCACGCCGCCGTGACCTTTTACCTTGATTTCACCTTCCGGCAAAGCGCCCATCAGGGGGTAATGATACGGCAGAAGGTCATATTCTCCTTCGTCGCCAAACATATGCGCTTCTTCCACTTCGGCATCAAAGAGAATACGCCTCAAGCTCATGACTTGTAAGCGAAACGTGGGTCTTTTTTCTACTTTTGCCTTAGCCATGCGAGTCAATATTTTCTATTTTTTAATGATCGACAAAAAAACAGCAGAATTAATGCTTAATTAAAAAGTACCTCACCTAAACAAAATTATCAAGCCGGATACAAGATTGTTTTACGGCTGATTTTCCTGTTTAAATCATGCGCTAATCGCAAGTTCATACGCCAGCCTACCCTCGCGCACAACCTGTTCTTCCACTGTCATACCAAACCGCCGTTCAAAATCCTCTATATCGCGAATAATAATTAAATCCTGAGGATCGCTGATAACTGATTCGCGGAGCAATAATCCTTTTAAATCGGCGTCATCTTTTGCACCAATTACGGAAATAATCCGGCTGCCGGTTTGATCTAAAAGATGCTTGGCTTCTTGATAGCTGTCAGCAATGTGAATAAGTTGTTCAGGTCTTAAGGTTGGATATCTCTTCTGCAGAAATTGGTTGGCAATTTCGACAAATTCACGTTCGGCTTTTTGTGTCACCACAGCAATCAAAGGCAGATGATTGAGTCCTTCTGCCAACGGCACCAATAAAGCGTTAAAATCACGCATAAATCCGTTGGCCACAATAAACCCTTGGGCGGATTCGGCCGAAGCCTGATCGTTCAATTGAAATCTTAATTCACGGCGGATTGGTTGACCCGCAAAATGCGCTCCCCGGTCGGCGAGGGTTTGGCGGAATTGTGCAATGGCCTGCGGAGGCACTTCTATTTTAAGTATTGACCCTGTGTCATCTACCGCGTCATACCTTAAATGCCGCAATTCCGTGCGCTGCATGATCATCGAAGAAAAATTTTGCTCTATTTCGTCCGGTTTTTCATAAGGATTCAAGATCTGCCAAATCTGAGTAATACCATCTGTCAAAATCCGAATGACCTCGTCAGGCTCCAAATTCAATGCCAGCGCAATCAAGTCCGGACTTTGACCTCTTAAGAAAAGCCCCAAAACATCTTCGATGCGAGGATCGGATATTTGCGTTATGACTTCTTCATAAGCTTTCTTTAAGATTGCTTTTTGTTCATTTTCGATTGCTAAATCGACAGACACTGCACCTTTGGGATCACCGTTCAAATCATCTTCCCATCCGAATAACCAATCAAGTCTTAATGGCCGTTTGGTTTTCATGGATAAAAATGCGTCGACCGCCAAATGCAGCCAAACCAGATCTTCCGGGTTTTTCGACGCTTTACCAGCTTCCAAATAATAAACATAACTAGGATCTACTTCTGCTAAAGCAGCTAAATGTTTAACGGAAAGTTCTGCTGCAATACGTCTTTGTTTTAATCTCGGGCCCTGTAAATCATCAACTGCCTGATGCAAACGAGCGAGCGACGTCTGCCTCGGTTTTTCACCTGACTCCACACTATTGATAAAAGAAGCGCTCAGTTTAGATTGGCTTGCAACATCTCTTAAGGTTAACCGTGCTTCCTGACGTCTTTTCCGCAAAATAGGGCCTTGAAGACGGTCGATTGTTTCCTGTAACTTGGCCAATCCAACGGGATCTTTTGAGGCCGCTCCCCGCTCAATATCGCTGAGGTAATTCGGATTTACCCCTGCTTCAAGGGCTAGTTTCTTGCTTGATAGACGCGCCAATAAACGGCTTTCGCGTAGTTTTGAGCCTTGTGCAACATCGATTTGATGATGCAATTGAGTTAATTCTTTGGGATTCATTCGCGCCCGGCCTCGTTCAAACTGATGGATAAAGCCAATACGATATTTAGAACCTATCACAATATCTTTGGCCAATAAACGCGCTTTTTGACGTCTTTCTCTTAAAATTGGGCCTTCTAGCTTATCGATGGCTTCATGTAGTTTTAAAAGCGCGTCTGAACCATACCGACCTCTTTTGCCATTTTCAATCAAACTGATGATAGATTCGGAAGTGCCTGCAGCCTCTGCTAAAACCCGATTACTAATCCGCGCAGCAGTTTTTCGTTCACGCAAACGTTCACCTTGCAGGTTATCAATCGCCTCATGCAAAACTTTTAACATATCAATTCTGATAAATCCGCCTCGTTCAACTCTAGAAATAAACCCTTGAGTCGCATGAAGATCTCCCATCATGTTTTTTTCTTTGATCAATCGATTGGTTTCCTGTGCAACTTCATTTTGTGTCAACCTAGCTACAAGACGTCGGTCATGCAATATCTGACCTTGATGTTGATCAATGTAATCATGAAGTACCTTTAATCTTTGAGCACTAACCGGTTTGGTTCCTTTTTCAATACGGGGATACTGTTTAGGACTGACGCCGGTTCCTTGGGTAATCGCTTGAGTTGAAATTCGTGCCGCCAAACGGCGGTCTCTTAACTGTGATCCTTGAAATGGGTATACCACGGTAGGCCGATTACTCGGTAGAGTTAGTTGCGAATTTGTTAATGCCAAACCCGTTTCAGCGATAGTGGAACGCAACTCGGAGCGGAAGAAGCCGGGATTAAAATCGGGATTACCCGCAAAAACATGCCAAGGAAACATTTGGCGGGTTGAACGTGTGATATCCGGAAAAAAATTATAGACTGAGTACTGACCGCTATCGTCGCTGGTGCTAGGCAATTCGAGTCGTTCCCAAAATGAATTTTGGAATGGATATTCTAAATGATGCTGTTTTTCATAATCAGAAATAGGGGTACGTTGGCGTAATTTTCTTTCTTTTTGAAGAACCGGGGCTGTCGTCACAAAAATATTGACCCCTGCCAATGACGCCCAATCGAGTAAAATTTGCATCGTCGCATCAATCCATTGAAATAATTGTTTCCTTTGATTATGGTTTAACCGATGAAATCCATCGCTCGATTGGATGACGCGGACAATCATGGTAGGCACAAAGCGACCTCCGGACCATTGTTGGTCAATGCCAAGCGGAAATTCGATCAAAAGCTGGCCAAATGAACCGACAGGCGGTTTTGCGGGGCGGTCACGATAAAATGATTCATCGTAAAGCGGTCTTAGTTTTGGATGTTTACCTGCCCAGTCATCCACATTCACATGGACAACTAATTTATCAAAGTGACCTGCGCCGGGAAACATGGAGAAATCATAATCTAAATAACCTTCTGCTTGCCCGAAGCTAGACGTTTTCCATGCGATTGATCTCTTCGCTCTGATAAATTGAATAAAGTTGCGCCTGACGCTGTCCGCATCTGAAAAATGAACCCGTTTAGTTGATGAGAGATCAACAGCGAGTTCTCGTTCTGTTGGTGTTTGCATAGACTGCGCGGCTTGCGAACGTAACTCGGACCGGTGATGTGATTCAAACATAAATCTATCAGGAGACAAATCGACATGATCGTTTTTGACAAAGTTAACCTCACGACGCAGTTCGGAATGTTTTCCGACCTGATTTGAAATTTGGCGCCAAATACCAGAACCCTCTGTCAACATATACCGAATGCTTCTGGAAAAACGGGTTTGAATGCTTGATCCCGGTTGTGCTGGTGCAACGTTTTCGGCAAGCACTTGAGCTTCAAACTCCTCGATCGGAATTAAATGCATGCGGGTAATTTCATTTAAATTAAAAGCTGTTCGAATTTGTTCTAACTCTTCATCGGCCGCTTGATAGTAAAAGACGGTTGTAAATTCGTTATTCAGCCCGCCTTCAATTGGATACGAGCGCTTTATTTCCAAATCGCGAGACATTTGTATCAACCGGTTCGAGTCAAGTTGGATGCCTATTTCTTCGGCCGCTTCTCGAAGCGCGGCTTGTTTTGGAGTTTCGCCGGCATCCACATGGCCGCTGACGGCTACCTGTAATTTCCCGGCAGATTCTGATTCATGCGCACTCCGTTCTTGGACAAGAATGCGCCTGTGCTGATCTGACATATGAATATGAGCCGTTTGATGCCATTCCCCCTGTCGGTGGACGTCTTGTTTGGACGCCTGTCTCCCTGTTAATTCTCTCTCTGCTGTGAGCACATCCAATAAGCCGCTGCTAGAACTGCCATGTCCCTGCTGCCCGCCATTTAAAATGAAATAGCCCTTCCTTGGGATAAGTTTTGGTTGAGATGATTCATTGGGTTCGGCTCTTAATTCGTTTCGAGTACCCGGGTGTTGTGTGATCGGTTGAAAATAACCGTTGATTCCGGTTGTTTTTTTCTCGCCTGCTTGCAAATGAATGACCCGGTCTACTCTAAAAATAAATCCCTTGCCCGCAGGTAATACTGCGATTGAAAATTGTAATTTTGGAAACCGTGTGGCATTCAACCAAACCGGTGTTAACCTGCCCGGAATTATTTCGTCGCCAAATAAAAAGAATTGCTCTATTTGATTTTGTAAAACGACTTGAAGATCCTCTTCAAACCCGGGTGCAAAGAATGGTGCTTCGGCCTTGGTCCAGCCATCGACTTGCTCACGGCTCGGTAACGTATCAAAAACAACTTCATAAGCACCATAGGGCACATCGGGTCTTAGTTGATCCAAATGAGCAGCGAGTGAAGATACGGCAAGTAACTGGTTGGCTAACCGAAAAGAAACGGTGTTACTAGCCGGTACAAAATGAATCAACCATTCATTGGCATAAGAACGTCTTTGGCCCTGATGCAACGCCTCCGCGGGAATAACGCGATACAAATCACCATTCAAGGGATCATGCGGCCGGCGCGCCAATATGACCTGCGCGATGTCTTCAACTTGCGCCAATTCGCTTTTAATTTTTTGGTAAGTTAAATCTGGATAACGTTCGGTGATAGCTGTAAATGCGTTCTCATACTCGGTAAATAACATCTTGACCCTTGGTAATTCAGCGCGCAGCTCCGTTCGAGAAGCATGGCCTGTTTGTACAGACATGATAATCGAGCGCAAGTTTTGGATCCTGGGATTAATCTGGCGAAATTCGGCAAAAAATATTTCAAGCGCTGCCCAGCTCAGTGCTAAAAATCCCATGACCAACACCACAGCTATCCAGCCTTGCGTTGGCGAATTCCCGGCACCTTGAAGAACTCCGTGAAGAGCTAATCCAAATATCATGGCAATGGGATAAAACATCAAATAAGTACCCACGTTGTCATTCATGTGCGCTTTTAAAATAACAAGCACTCTGTTTTGGTTGCCTTCATTCAAAGCATCTATGAGATCATCGTCGCGAAGCAGGTTTTTCCACAATTTGATGTAAGCGTCTTGCTCGTTTTCTGGTAATGCTGCAATCCAGTCAATCACAACATCATCTAGGTCCGCTGTGGTGACGGCATCCCGACCAAAAACGGATTCCGAATCCGTCTCAAAGCGGCGCAACTCTGCACGGCCTTGTCCGTCATGCAAAAGTTTCAAAACGTGATCTGCCCAGCCGGTCGCGCTGAGGTCAATCTTGGCCCGCTTAGAAAAATCACCGAGCGGTTTAACTTTTAACTGCCGTCCTTGACCCAGGCGGGGCAATCTTTCAGTAAGCGCTTCCAAAACAGGCGTGTCATCAACGATAACTTGATAACCAAGAAGATCAATGTCTTTGACATGCGGTTCTGTTTCATAAAGGCTCCGTACTTGCTGAAAATCAACAGCACCGTAAGTGGCTCGTAGTTCGTTTTCGGTAGGTTCCGCATAATTTTCGCGCGTGATCGCTGCGTCAAACAAACGAGCTATTAACGGATGCTGACGAAAGAAGGCTTTTGCGTAATCCTCTATGGCGCTGGTCCATAAAACCAGCCTAATGCCATTGGTGCGTAATTTAAGAAGTTCGGCTTCAACACCATCGCGTAAAACAAAGACAGCCTTCTCTAAGTCTCTTAGAGTCAGGACGGGATAATCCCCTTTAATATAAGCCAACGTTCGGTCTAGATCAAAAACAACGGTTGGTGTTTCCATAGACCGTGTTTTTTCCTTTTTGATTACTGCGGGATCGTAAATCCTTCCTTCAAGCATCGCCACTCGATCTGCGGAGGATGATTGAGGTGAAACGTTCGTTTCACGCTCGTCATGATATTTGACGATCGCTTCAGCAACTTTTTCAACAACGAATTGATCGATGGTTTCTTTGCCATTCAACCAATCACGCCATTCATAGTTTCCCCAGGCGTACATGGGTTCTCCGATGCGGCCTTCTTGGAGAATCTTGTAAAAATGATTGTGAAAATAAAGTAATAATTTGGCAGCCTGCTCTTCCGAACGGCCCATGTTCCTCAGTTGTTCGAAGATAGGCGTCAGGTAATACCAAAAAAAACTAACCTGATTGCTTTCATCTCGCATGAGCGGACCATAAGCTATTTTCCCTGTTCCCTCCACATCCGGATGAGCCCATGCCGCATCTGCTACAAAATGGTTTAGAAATTGAGCGGTCGCATGCCGTGTTCGCGGACTGGCAAGAAAAATAGCCACCGGCTGACGAAGACGTTTACTCATTAAAAATGCTTTGGGATGCTTATCAAATGCTTCCAGCGCTTTCGCAAAATGAAGAAATGCGTCACGTGCTTCCTGAGAAACCAGAAAAGCTTGTGTTAAATAATCTTGATAAAAAGCGTGTAATGGATTTTGAGTAACATAAGCGGTGAGGATTGGATTTTGCAAAATTTGACGTGCTTCCTCATCCAATTGAGAAAGTGTTTGTTTGGTTTCGATCGTGGCACGAATCAATATGCCATCGATCTCTCGATGGCCAAACAATTGATTTAAATGAGGGTATTGCGCACGAAAATTAAACCAATGGATTCTTTGTTTATCCAAATCATCTTCAATGCTGGTTGGATCTTTCCCTTGAGCAGCCAACTGTAAAACTTGCTTCGTAAATAACGTACCTTGGTCTTTTGTTTTTCCTTCTCCCGCTAATTCATTTACACGAAGTTCAGAGCGAATGGTAGCTGGACTCGAATGAGCAAGTAAGCGTGCGCTGAGATGCGACACTGCTTCGCTCGCCGCAGGAAAAGACACTTCGATATCCGCATACCCAATGGTGTTGGTTACTGTGAAAGATATCACAGCGAGAAACGCAATTATTTTTAGGTGGATTCTTTGATTGATCACGGATTTATCTTTGAAAATAGGATTAAAAAATTATACCGTGATAAGGAGTAAATTACAATATAAGAGGTTATATAATATTATTAATTAGTTAGTTATAGTACATATTGGTACTATAAATACTGTCATCACACTTTAATTTAACAGAGACATCCGTTAAATCTTCACGCGGTGATTGAGAGATCCTGAACCTTTTCCAAGCCCGGGACTGGTACGAATGGCTTCGGTGACAAACGTTTTGGCGAGACGAACGGCAGCAACCAAATCATTCCCTTTTGCTAGTTCAGCCGTCAAACATGCAGAAAAAGTACAACCGGTGCCGTGTGTGTGCTGCGTTTTAATCTTCTGAGAAGAAAAAACTTCGACTTTCCCCCGATGAAAAAGAAGATCGGTTGCATCATCTATCAAATGTCCGCCTTTGACAAGCACCGACTGAGCACCCATTTGATGAAGCGCACGGGCAGCTTTCTCCATACCATGGATATCTTTAACAGACTCTCCGGTTAATATGCTGGCTTCATCCAAATTAGGCATCAGGACCGTCGCAAGGGATAAAATCTCTTTTTTTAAATAGTCAATGGCTTGAGGATCTAGAAGCGAGCGACTATCGTGGCTCTTAAGAACAGGATCGATGATAAGTGAAAATTTTCCAGTGCGCAATCTTTTAGCGATCACTTCGAGATTGGCTTGATTCCCCAAAGCGCCTAATTTAACGGCGTGCGGCACAATATCCTCCAAAACAGCATCCAACTGCTTAGCCACTTGCTTGCTGTCCAATACAAACACCTCTTTAACACCAAGCGTGTTTTGTGCGGTAATGAGTGTAATCACACTCATGCCATAGACATGGCGCTGATGGAATGTCTTTAAATCGGCTTGAATACCAGCACCGCCGGAAGGGTCTGAGCCGGCTATGGTTAATGCAATCGGAGTCATCATGGTTTTCTATAGGGTGCAATCACAAAAATACAGGGTTGGGAAAGGAAATTCGGGAGCGACCCTCATTTCGATGAATTGTTTCGGGAGAAATGAGGGTTGTCCCGAATTTCAGGTTAATCAACGTTTGGAACCATTTTTAAGGTAATTCGGGAGCGACGGGACTTGAACCCGCAACCCTCAGATCGACAATCTGATGCTCTAACCAATTGAGCTACGCCCCCAAACAACATCGGAAAAAACGGAACATCCATGCAAGGTTTGAGGGCAACCCCCCAAATTTTAACTATTATTAACAACCAAGCAAAAAAGTCAAGAGATTGTCATTCGGGCTCATCTACCTAATGTTTTCTTAAATGCATCAGGTAAACAATCCAGTATATCGCCCGCCAGGAGTGATAGTTCACCTGTTTTTTTGACCGCCAGATCGCCCGCCAAGCCGTGAATATAAACACCTGCCCTGGCTGCATCAAACGGCTGCAAGCCTTGCCCCAACATCGCTGCAATCACACCAGTCAACACATCGCCTGCGCCTCCTGTGGCCATACCGGCATTACCCGTATGATTGACTTCTATCCGGCCGTCAGGCGCTGCCACAACGGTTTCGTGTCCTTTTAAAACAACATAGACATGAAAAGTTTGAGCCGCCAATTGAGCCGCTTCTTTTCTTTCTTCGGAAGAGTGGAATTTACCTCCCGAAAACAAACGGCTAAATTCACCCGGGTGAGGCGTCAGAATAGCCGGTGCTTTCAGTTTCTTGAATAAACCGGTTTTTTCGATAAAAGCATTCAGGCCGTCCGCATCAATCACCATGGGTTTTGAGGAATGCTGTACAACTTTACGAATAAGTGCTTGTGTTTCCTTTTCTTGGGAAAGACCGGGGCCGATGGCTAGCACATCTTGCGTTTTTAAAAATTGAGCGAGCGGTTGATAAGCTTTTAAACTTAATGTGCCTGCCCGGGTTTCCGGCAATGGTTTCATCATGGCTTCCAACAAACGTCTGGCCAAAGGCAAATGAAGCGTTTCAGGCACGCCAATGGTCACCAAACCGGCTCCGGAACGAAGCGCCCCTGTGGCAGCTAAAATACAGGCGCCGCTCAAACCGCGAGATCCTGCTACCACCAAAATACGTCCGTAATCACCCTTGTGAGAATGACGCGCGCGCGGTTTTAATAATTGCTTAACTGATGGTTTCATACTGACTTTCGTTTGGTTCGACCAATCGCCATCACCATTTCACGGGTAGCTTGTTTAAGTCCCACAAAGACAGCCTGTGCAATAATTGCATGCCCGATGTTTAATTCTTCCACATGGGGCAGTTTAGCCACTGCGCCGACATTTTGAAGATTAAGTCCATGACCGGCATTCACACCCAAACCAAGTGCGTGTGCATAAAGCGCCGCTTCTTTCAAGCGATTCAATTCTTTTTTCTGTTTCCGCCCGCGAAAACGCGCATAGGTGCCTGTGTGAAGTTCAACAAATTGAGCGCCTACCCAGGCGGAAGCTCTGATTTGTTTTTCAACGGGATCAATAAAAAGACTCACTACAATCCCGGCTTTTTTTAAAATCGAAACGACACGTCTAATTTTATGCTTTTGTCCCGCTACGTCAAGACCGCCTTCTGTGGTTAATTCTTGGCGGCGTTCGGGTACCAAACATGCTTTAGCCGGCTTAATTTGAGAAGCGAAACGGACAATCTCAGGTGCAATCGACATTTCTAAATTTAAGGGAACATCAATGCGTTCTTTAAGAATTCTAACATCGGCATCTTGAATATGCCGCCGATCTTCCCGGAGATGGACCGTAATGCCTTCGGCACCGCCTTGAATACCGGCAAAAGCCGCTTGCAGGACAT
>Ga0210009_1000255_pt1 | contig 66350 bp, 58 predicted proteins | sample CryGeyCG2114_065_FD_185457 | JGI IMG/M metagenome (GOLD analysis project Ga0210009, IMG submission 185457) | Groundwater microbial communities from aquifer - Crystal Geyser CG12_big_fil_rev_8/21/14_0.65 (SPAdes) (version 2) | ecosystem: Environmental > Aquatic > Deep subsurface > Groundwater ...
GCTACCGTCAGCGGGCTCTGACGTAGTGTTAACAGGCCCTCATAGAACGGCCTCCTCCATGTGGGAGACAAGGCGAGCCACATCTTCGAACGAGTTGTAGAGGGGGACGGGTGCGGCCCGGATGATATCGGGTTCACGCCAGTCGCAGCGCACGTCCGCCTGTACAAGCTGGTCGTAGACGCTACGGCCGTCAGCACGCACGACGCGCAGGGACAGTTGCGCTCCGCGCTGTCTGGGATCGGAAGGTGTGATTATTTCGATGTCATCGGGTAACCGTTCTGACAGAGCCTCCTCCAGGAATCGGGTGAGGAGCAGGCTTTTTTCCCGGAGGGCGGCCATGCCAACAGCATCGAAGGCATCGAGAGCCGCGTCCAGACCCGCGAGCATCAGGATGGAGGGATTGGAGAGTTGCCAGCCCTCGGCGCCCTCGGCGGCCCGGAATGTGGAATCCATGCGGAAACGATCGGCCAGATCCACGCCCCACCAGCCCGCAACGTGGGGCCGGGCGGTGTGGCGGTCGTGCACGAATATGGCGCTCGGCCCGCCCGGCCCGGAATTCAGGTATTTATAGGTGCACCAGGCTGCAAAATCGACACCCCAGTCATGGAGCTTCAGCGGTACGTTGCCGGCGGCGTGCGCCAGGTCCCAGCCGGCCAGGGCCCCCACATCGTGCAGCCGGGCCGTGATGTTGCCGATGTCCATGAACTGCCCGGTCCAGTAATTCACGCCGCCGACCAGTCCGAGTGCGACGCCTTCTCCATGTTCACCAAGTGCCGCGGCGAGTGCGCTGTCTGTAAGCATGTCGCTGTCACCGGGCACAAGGATTGCCGTTTCCGGGTCCATACCGTGGAGCGCCAGGTGTGATGAGACGACATGCGTGTCGGACGGAAACGCGTGCGGCTCCATGAGGATGCGGAATCGGCCCTGTTCGGGCCGATAGAAAGCGGTCAGGAGCAGGTGAAGGTTCACCGTGAGGCTGTTCATGACCGTTACTTCACGGGATTCCGCTCCGACGATGGGCGCCAGCCGCTCGGCAAGCGGCCGGTGATATGTCGTGAACGGTCGCTCGCCGGAAAAATGACCGTCAACCCCGCGCGTAGCCCAGGCCTCAAGTACGTCCTGCACGCGCTGGGCCGTGACACGCGGCTGCAGTCCCAGTGAGTTGCCGGTGAAATACAGCACGCGGTCTCCCGCGGGAGTTCTGGGCCAGTAAAACGCCTCACGCCAGGCCGACAGCGGGTCGTCGCGGTCCAAGGCACGGGCCCGGCGCAGCCACGCCGCAGCTGTGCTCCGCTCATTGCCGGGCGAGAGGTCGGTTTTACGATGTGTCATGGATTCGTGTGCCGGCTGCGTTGGCTGACGTCGGGATAGAAAAGGGGCCGGCTGGGCGCGGCATCGGAATCGAACGGGGGAATCTGGATATCCAGCCATCCGTGGCCATCCTGCACATTCCCGGGAATGGCAATGAGTTCCGTGATGGTCATTGTGCGTGGATCGGGGCCTGGAGTAACGGGGTCCGGTTCGACCGAGCCGGGTGCCATTCCCCAGAACGCCCGATGGGCAGCCAGGCGGCCGCCGTCATCCATAGGATCGACCGACGGCGCATCGATCAGCAGGTGCTCGAATCCGGCGGTCCGGATCCAGGTGGCGGCTTCCACGGAAAGGTGGCGGCCACGCGCCGCCGCCTCTCCTTGACTGTCACCGTCGATCCGCGTCTGCGTTCGGAGAATGATGGCCCGCGGCACGAGGGTGTCAGCATGGCCAGTTCCAGGCGTGATGCGTTCGACGGACGATTCAAGCTCCCGAGCCGACACGCCGAACCGGTGCGCCTCAGAGCCGCGTCCTTCCGGCAACGTGACAGAGACGAGTATGGCCCTGATCGGACCTGGTCGCCACGTGTCCATGAGCGACATACGCCTTTGCGTTATGTGGCCTACGCACTCGGTGTGCGTTCCGTGGACATGAGGCGTAATGGTCAGTGTCTCCACGTTGCAGGACGCGCCACCAGCGACCTGCCCACAGAATCCGTCTGTGCGGGCCCACTGTCGCGAAGCACTCGGCAGGTTGAACAGAGCGGTCTGCGAGCCGTCGAATCGGATGGGGACGGACAGGTCGATGGGGCTGGCGTCGAACGGACTGGGGGAGGAATTCGGAGCCATCAGCTTCGGACGAGGACTTCTTTTGGATAACAGATCCAGGTACGCTCCTTCCGGGCCCAGGTCTCCGGCCGCATTACCGTACCAGCGACATCGGCGAGCTCTTCAATCTGCCCATCGCGCCTCAGTATGCCGATGCCGTCCCGGTCTGCCGTATAGGCTTCGTGCCGTGTCGTTTCCGAGCCCACGAAATGCGCCAGATTCCGCTCCGTGTCCGGTATGTCGTGCATTCGAAGCCATGCGGCAACACGATCCTGTAGCGCCCCGGTCGCAGGCACGTCATGGTCCTCGTCCAGGAATGAGACCCGGAAAAAATCACGCGTCAGGAAGCGTTGACACAGTTGGGCCAGCACGGGATCGTGTGACGCACTCCACGTCTTGAGGCTGAAAATGATATCCGTATCGTCCAGATCGACAAACGCCGACAGCACGTCACTCCGGTCCAGGTCATCCGGTCCGAAAGTGTGTTCGAGAAAGAACATGAACCGGGGAGATGCACCCGTTGAGACGTCCACTTCTTCCTGCCCCATCCGGCCGTGGATGTGGTCCCGGACGCGGCCAATGATGCTCTTCATGAGGAAGTCACCGGAGAGTACCGTCTTGTGCAGGTAAACCTGCCAGTACATGAGGCGCCGGGACAACAGGAAGTTTTCTACGGCGTATCGCCCTTTGGCCTCGACCACGAGTCGATCGCGGCCCAGTCGATGGTCGTGCACCACGCGAAGCGTCCGGATAATGCGTCCAACGCCCACCCGCCCTTCGACGACGCCCGTGTAGTAGGAGTCGCGGCGCAGGTAGTCGAGCCGATCCATGTCGAGCTGACTGGAGAGCAGGCTGTGCAGCCAAGCCGGCGGAAGGTCCGTACCGCACTCCCTGTCGAAAACCGAGAGAGCCCTGGACAGCGCACCGTTGAACCTGTCATTGAGCCTCAATATCAGGGCCCGGGAGAGGCGTTCGTGCTCAATGCCCGAAATGAGGGTGTGTTCAAGCGTGTGTGAGAAAGGTCCGTGTCCCACATCGTGCAGCAGCGCTGCAATGAGCGCCGCCTGGACGTCCTTTGCCGGCAGTTCGGTTCCTTTTTCCCGAAGCGATACAAGGGCATCGTGCATCAGCGCCATGGCTCCGAGAGCATGCCCGAACCGGGAGTGTTCAGCACCCGGGAACACCATGTGACCCACACCCAGCTGCCGTATGCGGCGCAGGCGCTGCACTTCCGGAGTCTGGACCAGATCCAGTACCAGATCCTTGGGTACGGACACGAATCCGTGGACCGGATCCGAGAAAAGTTTGAATCGACCAATCACGGAAGTGTCTGACATGTTGTATATAACCTGCTCACGAACGGTAACATACGCAGACGTGTTCACTCCTCCACATATCGGTCCGGACGTTTCTGTCGTGCTTGACGTGCCGGATGCGTACCGGCCCGTGGCCTGGTACGGAATCCGTATGGCCCTCATGCCTTTCAGGCTTCGTCCGGTTCCGGTTGCGGCATCCGAAGCCGACGTGGACGGATCGGGTATCTGGTACGCCTGTCCGGGAGACACCGCGGTCGGCGCAGTCGTGCCGGGAAATGGGTGGTTCCGTGTCGTGGCGCCCGCGGGGACGGCTGGCACGTTCCTGGAGCGCCGGCCGCTTCGGGCGGCTGATGTACCGTTCGAGGGTGACATACCGGTTCTGTTTCCGTGTGAGGGTGACATCTCCTTCGACCCCATTGCCAGCGTTGCATACCTTCTCGGTCTGTGGCATGAGACGATGACGACCGCCCGTGATGAACACGGTCGCATCCAGGATCACGACATGTTTTCTGCGCAGTTGGGCGTCTCGGATCGCCCCATAGCTGACCAGATCCGGTTGGCATTCGGAAGCCTGTTGGCTCGTCATGGTCTGGAGATGGAGCGCCGGACGTTCGGTGACGGCTCGTGGGCGTTTTGCTCGACTCACGACATTGACTACGACCGCAAGTGGCGAAAAGGCATTTTCTACCGGGAAATCGTGGAGCGTGGCCTGCTCGGAAAAAGTACCGACGTGCATCGATCCGGCGGCTGGCGCATTCGTGGCCGGTGGCAGCATGTCATGGGCGCCGTCCGGGGAGCAGGCCAGGCCGTCCGTGGTGACGACCCGTTCCGTCAAGCCACGGTACGCATGCGCGAGGAAGTTGTGGCCCGCGGAGGCCGGGGCACGTTTTTCTTCAAGGCCGGAGCCCATGGATTCCGTGATGTAGCCTACAGTCTCCGGTCCACCTTCATGCAGAACCAACTGCGGGCTCTGCGCAGGGACGGCTTCGGGATTGGGCTGCATCCATCCTATTTTGCCTGGGACCGGCCCGACTGGTTGCACACGGAACGCGAAAAACTGGGTGCCGCCGCGGGGCTGCCCATGGATTCGGTCCGCATGCACTACCTGCGATGGTCGCATCCGCTGACACCGCGAATGTTGGCCGAGGAGGGATTCCGGATAGATTCGACGGTCGGATTTTCCGCGTCGGCAGGTTTTCGGGCGGGTACATGTCTTCCATTTGCGCTCTTCGATACGGTTTCCATGGAGGAAATGGGCATGTGGGAAGTCCCGCTCATTGCCATGGAATCGGCCATGTTCAACAGAATGGGAGCTACCGGCGCCGCCGCCGTGGACGTGACCCGGCATCTCATGCGCACATGTGAAGAGATGGGAGGTGTATTCACGGGGTTGTGGCACAACACGTTGTGGGATGAGGACGACTTTCCGGAGTGGGGCTACCATTTCACATGGTCGCTCGACCGGGCCCTGAGGCGCCATGCCGCCATGCTGCGTGTGGACGAAATTCCGGGGGCGTGGTCGTGACGAGTACGAAGGATATCGAATGGGCGGCACGCATCCTGCGTCGGGGTGGACTGATTGCGTTTCCGACCGAGACGGTCTACGGCCTGGGGGCACACGCTCTCCTGCCCGAGGCGGTCCGTGCCATATTCAAGGCAAAGGGAAGGCCTTCGGACAATCCGCTGATCGTCCACATTGGACGACGGGAGGATGTGAGCCGGATTGCGCGGGACGTGCCGGAGAGCGCGCTCCGGCTCATGAATGCGTTCTGGCCAGGCCCCCTCAGTATCGTATTGCCGAGACGATGGGACGTACCCGATGTGGTGACCGGGGGAAGGGACACGGTGGCCATCCGCATGCCCGATCATCCGGTGGCCCTGCGCCTGTTGCAGGTGGCCGACGTGCCGGTGGCGGCGCCGAGCGCAAACCGCTCCGGAGCACCAAGTCCGACTACCAGCCAGGCGGTACTGGAGGACCTTGGAGACCGGATTGACGGTGTACTTGAAGGGGGAGTCCCCCGCGTCGGTCTGGAGTCGACCGTGGTGGATTGCACGGGTATCCAACCGGTCGTACTGCGCCATGGCGGCATCCCGCTGGAGGAGCTGCGCCTCGTCGAGCCCGACATTCGCGTTGCCACGACGGCAGAGCTCGGCGCCGGTCGAAGCCCGGGTGCGCGACATGTGCACTACCGGCCGCGTGCCCGGGTCTGGATCGTGACTCCGGGAGATGCGGCGCAGGGTGGCATGCCCCCCGGGAGCGCATGGATCGGGCAGTCAGAGCCGGCGGACCGGGGGTACGGACTGACACCCTGGGCAAAAATCGAAGTGGTTCCGGATGTGGAAACCTATGCGCGTCGCATTTTTGCCTTTTTCAGGGAGTGTGACAGGGAGGGTATAGCGCATATCCATTGCGAAAATGTGCAGCCGGGTGGTCTTGGGGAGGCGCTCATGGATCGTCTGCGGCGGGCGGCCGGTGACGATTCCATCCCGGGGTATACGGGGCCTTGAAGATGTACAGGGGCTTGAAGAGGTGCGGGGAAGACGTCTCGGTCGGAACCCGGACTGTTCTCAGAACCGGACCCGGAAGCCGAGCGTCTGGGCACTGGTAATGGGTTCAAATGACGGCCCGTCACTTTCCGTGTGGCGCGCACCGTGGCGCCGGGAGAGCCACCAGGCGGTCGTCGTGCCCATGAACGCGCCTGCAAGGACATCCGACGGCCAGTGGAAAGCCAACACGATGCGCGATGAGGTGGTCGCGAGCGCTAGTCCCCCCAGAATCCACATGGATGGTTCAGGGTAGTAGAACACCCAGGGCATGACTCCGGCGAAAACCGTCGTGGCGTGGCCACTCGGGAATGACGAGTTGCCGGAGAATGGCTCGAAGGAGTCGGCACCCATGTCCTGGAAGGGACGCGCCCGTCCTATGGCGACCTTCAACACATTGGTGCCCAGATTGGCGAGCGCAAGGGCTTCAAGGCTTGTGAAGGCAGCATCCTGTGCCCGCGTGCTTCCTTCGAACAGGGTTCCAACAAAGATTACGAAGGCCAGGGGGCGCATGGCGTCCGCATCTCCAAACTCCTCGGCAGCCCGGAAGAATTCCTCAGCGCCGAGGGACCGTGCTTCCCGGGAGAGAGTTGCGTCCCATGCCGATGTGGTGGCAATAACGAGGCCGGCCGTACCAAGGCGCAGTGGCGGTGTCCGGACGAGCGCCGTGGGTATGGCCCGGGCATCCGAGGATAGCCAATGAACAAACCGAAGGGGGTCATCACTGGACTGGGCATGTGCGTTGTCCGACCCCTGTGCGACGAAGGACAGGGCGACAATGGCCGCCAACAGGAGGGGGCGTATGTGCAGGTGTGGCAGTGCCATCTGAAACGTGTATCTTCGCGGGTACGGAGGGACAGATTACGGTCTCCAGAATATAGGATCCATCCAGAAATCACCATGAGCGACATCCGTATACGCCGGGCAGGGGCCCGGGACGTGGCGCAACTGGCACCCCTGTTTGACGGGTATCGGCAGTTTTACGGAAAACAAAGTGATCTACCCGGGGCGCACCTCTTTTTGACCCGGCGCCTGGAGCGGGGAGAGGCCGTTGTATTTCAGGCTGAGACAGATCAGGCCGTTGGGTTTACGCTGCTTTACCCCATTTTTTCATCGGTGCGCATGTTGCCTGTGTGGGTACTCAACGATTTGTTCGTCGATCCTGATTTCCGCAGGTTGGGTGCAGGCCGAAAGCTGCTCCTGCACGCGGAGGAATTTGCCCGCGCGACGGGTGCGGCCGGGCTGGAGCTTGCCACGGAGAAGGACAACACAGGCGCCAAATCGGTGTATGAGCGCCTGGGGTGGACACTCGACAAGGCATTCGATCACTACTCGCGGGACTTCGGGACGCCATGACTGCGAAGGCGAGCGTGCGCAGCATGCAGCTGCCGGAATCGGAAGGGCCTGCGTTGTTGGTGCATGGTGGCGCGTGGGACATTCCTCCCGGGGAGTGGACAAATCATGAACGTGGCCTCGGGGAGGCGCTGTCGACCGGTGCCGCGATGCTGCTGGAGGGCGCAGCGGCGGTCGATGTGGTTACCGAGGTGGTCGCTGGCATGGAGGCGCATGGCGCGTTTGATGCCGGCAGGGGGTCGGTGCTGACCCGGGGTGGATTCGTGGAAATGGATGCTGGTATCATGTGTGGCCGCCGCGCCGCATACGGCGCGGCGGCCCTCTTGCGGGAAACGGTGCATCCGATTCGTCTGGCCCGGGCGCTGATGGAGGCGGAGCACGCGCTCCTCCGTTTTGCGGCCGGACCGGAGGCCGATCGAATGGCCGGCATGTTCGGTCTGCAACAGGAACAGAACCCGTGGTTTGTGAGTGCCCGGGAACGTGACCGTCATGAGGCCATTGCCCGCGATCTGGGCACATTCCATCCAAGCCAGCCGTTCCACGGCCGCGGCACACCTCGCGGGACGGTTGGCGCCGTGGCCCGTGATCTCAGCGGTGATCTCGCGGCGGCAACGTCGACGGGAGGGACCCCGTTTCGGCCGGAAGGGCGCATTGGAGACACGCCGTTGCCCGGATGCGGGTTTTTTGCGGATGACGTTGCCGCCGCGAGTGCGACCGGGTGGGGAGAGGCCATCTCTGCATCGATACTCTGCGCCAGGGCGGTTCTGGATGACATGTCGCCCGTCGAGGCCGCGAATTCCCGGGTCCGGGACATGTACAGGCGTATTGTGGCGCCGGACGGAGGGGGCGCGACCGGCGGGTTGATCCTGCTTACGGCGCGCGCCGGCGGGGCGGTGGCCTGGACCACGCCCCGCATGGCGCGCGCCGCATGGAGCGCTGATGGGACATCATTTTTGGTCGTAGATTGATGAGCGGTTCACCCCATCCACCATGCTGTTGACTCCTTTTTCCGGATCCCGTCTGTGTATTGCCGTCGTGCTGCTGGGTGCGTCCGTACTGCAGGGATGTGCAGTGTTTTCGGGTACGCGTCTCCCCGACGAGGCGACACTGCGAGCCGCGGTACCGGCACCGGAACGGGAATTTCGGGCTGCCTGGGTGGCAACGGTGGCCAATATTGACTGGCCCTCGGCTCCGGGACTGGCCGTATGGCAGCAGCAGGCTGAACTGCGAACGATCCTGGACCGGGCTGCAGCCATGGGACTCAATGCCATTGTCCTGCAGGTGCGACCGACAGCCGATGCGTTCTACGACAGTCCGCTGGAGCCCTGGTCGTGGTATCTGAGCGGGAAACAGGGAACAGCCCCGTCACCGCCATACGACCCGCTGGCGTTTGCCATTGAGGAGGCCCATCGCCGGGGGCTCGAATTGCACGCCTGGTTCAATCCCTACCGTGCGCTGCATCCAACCGCCCTGGACTCGGTGAGCGCACTGCACGTATGGCGGCGGCTACCGGATGTGACGGTGCCTTACGGAGAACTTGTATGGATGGACCCGGGAAGTCAGGCTGCGACGGAGCAGTCGTTGGCTGTAATGCTGGACGTTGTTCGCCGCTATGACGTGGATGGGATACACCTGGACGACTACTTTTATCCGTATCCCGTGACCGGAGATAATGGCCAGCTGGTTCCGTTTCCTGACTCGTTGTCCTTTTCGGGGGATGCTGCGGACCGGCTCCCGCTCGACGATTGGCGGCGTCGGAACGTGGACACATTCATCCGCACACTGTATGAGGAGGTCAAGGCGGTCAAGCCGTGGGTAAAGGTGGGTATTTCTCCGTTTGGTATCTGGCGACCTGGATACCCGGCGTCCATTACGGGTTTTGACCAGTATGAAGGCTTGTTTGCAGACGCCCGGAAGTGGCTTCGCGAGGGCTGGATTGATTATTTCTCGCCTCAACTCTACTGGGCCATGGACAGCAGCGGTCAGAGTTATCCGAAACTGTTGGATTGGTGGATCGGGGAGAATGTCCATGGACGGCATATATGGCCGGGAAACTATACGAGCCGGGTCATCCTGGATGGGAATGCCCATTGGGATCCCGCCGAAATTGTCCGGCAAATCAGACATACGCGATCGACGCCGGGTGCCACGGGCAACGTTCATTTTTCCATGCGCGCCCTGATGCCGGCGTCACACGGGATGGGACGTGCTGTTGCGCAGGAATACGCCAGCCCTGCGCTCATACCAGCCAGTCCATGGTTGGACGACGCACGTCCGGAGGCGCCGCTCGTATCGGTGACGTCCACACACGTCGCCATCCAACCGCAGGGGGACGTGCAGGCGCGATGGTGGTCCATTCACTGGTTCGACGGAAGGCGGTGGGATTTCGACGTCATTCCGGCCTGGCAGCAACGACTTTCCGTTCCCGCCGGTGTCGACCCTGAATATCTTGCCGTGCGCGCGGTGTCGCGTACGGGTATTGCTTCCTTACCCTCACTTCTGCGGATACGTGACTGATTTCCTTCCTTTTCGTTTGCTTCTCCTGGTGCTTCTGGCCGGGTGTACCTCGACCCGGGCCACACGTGTTGCAGATACGCCCCACGACCGGTTCACGTGGCATCTGGAGCAGGTGCTTGCGAACTGCGACTGGTGCCATGACGACTCCGGGCTGGATTCGCTGGTCATTGACCCTGCTGCACAGCGACTCGAAGTCTACTTCAACGACGCATTCGCCCAGGTACCTTTTCGCGACAGCACGCTGATGGCGTTCGAGGGGGACGTGCTCCGCGGCATACCGGAGGAACTGGCCGCTTGGCATGTTGACCTGGCAAGTCTGGGAGCTCCGCTCTCCCGCCTAGTACCCAACCTCTACTCCCGGAGACCCGACCCGGAGAAGACGCCCGTCAGTGACGATGCAGTGCGGCCGCTGGTCGATCCGGTGAACAGTCCGTGGCGACAGGGTGCACTCCGTGGGCGCCACATCGCGGTATGGCCCAGTCATGGCTGGTACTGGGAAGGTGCACTGGAACGGTGGGAATGGCAACGTGCTCGTCTCTTTCAGACCGTCGAGGACCTGCTTCCCTTCTCGTTTGTGGTGCCCTATCTGGCGCCCATGTTGGAGCGTGCCGGCGCCAATGTGCATATGCCCCGCGAACGGGACATGCAGATGCACGAAGTTGTTGTCGACAACGACGGGATGTCGGACGCGCGGTCGCGATATCTGGAAGTGGGCCCTGAAGGTGCCAGCTGGAGGGCCGGAAGGGGTGACGGGTTTGCCTTTCGGGAGCGGTGGCAGACGGGTGAGAATCCGTTCGAGCAGGGTACCTATCGCATTGCAGACGCCAGCCCGGAGCCGACGGCGGAGCTTGCCTGGGTTCCGGATATTCCTGAGGCAGGCAGGTATGCCGTGTACGTGTCATGGGCCAGGCTCGATGCGGCTGCTCCCGATGCGGAATACGTAGTACATCATACGGGAGGTAAGACATCGTTTCGGGTGGATCAGCGAATGGGGGGTGGAACGTGGGTCTATCTGGGGACCTTCCGGTTCGAGGCCGGGGTTTCGGCCGAGAGTGGAGCAGTCAGGTTGTCCAACCGGAGTCGCCGGGAGGGGGCACTTGTGTCGGCCGATGCGGTCCGGTTTGGAGGGGGAATGGGTAATGTGGAGCGGGGTGGCCAGGTGAGTGGTCGACCCCGTTTCATGGAGGGTGCCCGATACTTCATGCAGTACGCCGGCATGCCTGCCGACTTGGTGTACAATGTGACCGAGTCTACCAACGATTATGTGGATGACTACCGGGGACGTGCCGAATGGGTCAACTATCTGCGTGGACGGCCCGAAGGACCCAACAAGAACCGTCTGGCCGGGGGGCTCGGTATACCGATTGATCTGTCTCTGGCGTTTCATACAGATGCCGGTGTAACCCGTTCGGACTCGACCGTGGGTACGCTCATGATCTATTCGTCCACGGGTATGTTGGGCGAGCGTTCGTTCCCGGACGGCATGTCCCGGTTTGCGAACCGGGATCTGGCTGACATCATGCAAACCCTGATCGTAGAAGACATTCGCGCGCTCTACGATACGTCCTGGACCCGGCGGGACATCTGGGACAGGGACTACAGTGAAGCTGTTCGGCCGAACGTGCCCGGCGTGCTTTTGGAGTTGCTTTCCCATCAGAACTTCGCCGACATGCAATTCGCACTCGACCCGCGGTTTCGGCATGATGTGGCGCGTTCCATCTACAAGGCCATGGTCCGGTTTCTGGCTGCTCAGCATGGGGAGCAGCCGGTGATTACCCCGCTGGCACCCGATCATCTCTCGGCTGTCTGGAGCCCTGGCGGAACACTTGAACTGTCCTGGGAGGGGCGGGAGGATCCGCTGGAGCCCTCGGCAAGCCCCGCTGCCTATGTGGTTTACATGCGCCGCTCCGATGGAGGTTATGACAATGGCCGACTGATCCAGGGAAACCGGCTGGTTTTGAGCCACATGGAGCAGGGCGTGGTGTATGGGTTCCGGGTATCGGCCGTCAACAGAGGGGGGGAAAGTCTCCCGTCGGAGGAAGTAGCGGTTGCATCTGCCGGCCCGGGCGCTCCCACCATGCTGGTGGTTTCGGCGTTCGACCGACTGGCGGCGCCCGCATCCATCGATGAAAACAGATTCCGTGGATTCGGCTACGTACAGGATGAGGGCGTCTCCGACGGTTGGGATCCGGCCTTTGTAGGTCATCAGTATGATTTCGATCCGGATTCCCGGTGGTTGGACGATGACTCACCGGGACATGGAGCCAGCTATGCGACGTGGGAGGCTGCACCGACGGTGGGCAATACGTTCGACTATGCGGCTGTACATGCCCGCGCGGCACTCGGGGCAGGTTGGAGCGTGTCTTCCGTGAGCGATGAGCGCTTTGTGGCGATGGATCCAAGCCCGTTCGACGTCGTGAATGTTGTACTCGGCGAGGAACGGAGAACGCATGGTCCTGGACGTGGTGACACCTCGTTTGAGGCACTGCCACCGGGTGTACGCGAATCCCTGTCACTGGCCCGGAGCGCTGGGGCTTCGCTGCTTCTTTCCGGCGCTCATGTGGCGACCGACAGTGCGGGTCCCCTTGCCGACAGTCTGTCGCGGGACTGGGCCGAGCGGGTTCTACTCTTCCGGTGGCGCACGGACCATGCCTCCGAGCGGGGCGACGTGAATGTCGTGTCCGAAATGCTGCAGGATGATGGTGCACCGGGCCAGGGAGCGCTGTCCAGTCTCGTATTCAATACCAGATTCGGACAGTCCGTTTACCGGGTGGAAAGCCCGGATGCGCTGGAGCCCGTCAATGCGGCAGAGACGCTCTTGCGCTATGCCGACAACAACATGAGCGCTGCGACGGGGCATCCCGGGCCCACGGGAGTTGTCGTGCTCGGCTTCCCATTCGAAACCATTCGTGGCGAAGACGTGCGGCGAGACTTCATGCGCCGACTGCTTTTCTATCTTCACCCCGAATATCCATATGAGCGTTGACCATGGCTGAACCTCCCGCATCGACCCTGCAGGAACGCCGCAGGGCGTGGAAATGGATTCCTTCGCTCTATTTCGCCGAGGGTATCCCGTATGTCCTCGTAATGACGGTTTCGGTGGTCATGTATAAACGGCTGGACATTTCCAACGCCGATATTGCGCTGTACACAAGCTGGCTCTATCTGCCGTGGGTCATCAAGCCGCTCTGGAGCCCGGTTGTGGACTTGTTGGGTACGAAGCGCGCATGGATTACCGGTATGCAGCTTCTTGTGGGAGCCGCACTGGCCGGCGTGGCCTTTACGATCCCCATGGACAGCTTTTTCCAGTGGTCCCTGGCGTTCCTGTGGCTGGTCGCCTTCAGCAGTGCAACGCATGACATAGCTGCGGACGGGTTCTACATGCTGGCCATGGACGATGCAAACCAGGCGTGGTTCGTGGGTATCCGCTCAACGTTCTACCGACTGGCCATGATCACCGGCCAGGGATTGCTTGTCATGCTGGCCGGATGGTTGGAGGTCAGGCAGTCCTCGGTCCAGGAAGCCTGGGCGGTTACGTTCGGCATCGTGGCTGCCGGGTTCCTGCTGCTCATGGTCTGGCACCGTTTCGTGCTGCCGGTGCCGGACGAGGATGCGCCAACGGCCCGGGCATCGGGCGCAGCCTTGCTCTCCGAGTTTCTGGCAACCTTTGTCTCGTTTTTCCGGAAACCGGGAATTGGAATCATTCTTGCATTTTTATTGCTGTATCGCTTTGCTGAAGCGCAACTGGCAAAGATGGCCTCCCCGTTCCTGTTGGATTCCGTGGATGCAGGGGGGCTTGCCCTCACAACGGCCCAGGTCGGACTTGTCTACGGGACAGTGGGTGTGCTGGCACTGACGCTCGGTGGAATCCTGGGCGGAATGATGGTTGCACGGAACGGGCTCAAGTACTGGCTATGGTGGATGGCTATTGCCATAAACGTACCCAATGCCGTCTATATTTTCCTGTCCTGGTCCATGCCCACATCGCTGCTCGTGGTCAACGCCGCCGTGGCCGCAGAACAATTCGGATACGGTTTCGGATTCACGGCGTACATGATGTACATGATTTACGTGTCTGACGGGCCCCACAAAACGGCCCACTTTGCACTCTGTACCGGATTCATGGCACTGGGGATGATGCTTCCCGGGATGGTATCCGGTTGGATCCAGGAAGCACTGGGCTACAAGATGTTCTTCGTGTACGTGCTGATCGCGACCGTTCCCGGATTTGTTGCTACGGCGTTGATACCACTGCGGGAGTCATTCGGGCGCGGGGAGCAGGCGGGATGATTTTTTACCATCCTACGCGTCGTACCGTGGGCTTCGGATCCTCTTCTTCGACTGGGGAAGAAGGACTGTTTGTGGCACGGCCCCATGCGGAATGGGCATCCAGAATCCGGCCTGATTTTTTTTCTTGAGTAATCGGGTTTCTGTCCGATACCGTTTGTGAAGGCGCGTCAGGGGCTGGCAAAGCGGCAAGGATCGGCCCGGACGGGACCGATACCGGCGGTGAAGAAAGCCGCTCAAGTCGGCTTCCGGGGTAGTAGAAGGCCAGGATATCCCGGTGGTCATGTCCCTCGAGGGCACGACCGTGGGCGCCCCACTGGCTGAGGCCTACGCCATGGCCGAAACCGCGACCTTCAAGGTGGTAGGATTTTCCCCGGTCATCCAGGGAAAAAAACGTGCTTCGTGCCGATTTCGGGCCGTAGGCATCCGCCAGAAGCGCGCGGAATGCCGTGCCGCTCACGACGCGGTCGCCCGAGCCCTTCGCCCGGAGTTCAATCGTACGTACACGTCCGTCCGGGGCTGTATCAAGGACACGTACTTCGTGGATCGAAGCACCATAGCGGCGCGAGAGCAGATCGTGCATCACGTTCTTGTCTACGTCGAACTGCCATTCGGAATAGGGCGAGACCGCATCGAATGGATCTTTGCGAGCCGCGAGGTATGGACGGGAAGGCGTATCCCATACGCTCGTATTGCTGGCCGTGTATCCACCGTTCGATGCCGAGTAAACGGCCTCCACCAATTCATTACCGTGCAAAAGTACGTATCCGGCGGTGTCGTTTGCCGCCTTTTGGGCGGCAGGTGTCGTGAATGACAGTCCTCGAAAGACCTGGCTCCGCTCATCGTCATGCAGCAACTGCCCGGACTCCTGGGTCGCGAGGGCATAGGTCCTGGCGACCACGGCCATGGCACGCGTACCTTCGGTGTCCTTCAGGCCGTACTCGGCTGAGATGACCGCTGCCACATACTCTTCGAGCGGAACGACGTTCACAATTCGGGGATGACCCGTCTTCGGGTGTAGCAGAAACTCCAGTGTTCCACTGTATGTGTTTGCACCTATCTGGAATACGTGTTCCGGCTCCGTGGTCAACGCGAAAGAGTGCCCACGTACCGCGTTGTCGTTCCAGGAGAGTTGGACGCCGCGATCGCTTTTTGCGGCAGAAAGCGCTGCTCCCGGGGGAAGAGGGTACGTGCGCTTCGAATCTGTATCGACGAGTATGGCCCCGATCGGAGGAACGCGCACGATGGTTTTATCAATTTCCCGGGAGAGGAGCACACGAACGTGCATCCCGGCTACGTCCTGGGCCTGGGCCGGCGTAATCCCGGATCGATCAGAGAAGACGGCCACAACCAGCAAGAGAAATATGGAGCGGGCCAGGGTGGATGGTGTGGGAGACGTGAAGCGTTGTACGGGCATAGTGGCGTTCCTGGTTGGTGTCTCCGGTATCGACGATCGCCATGTGCAATTTAAGTAATGCCGAATGGCGCCGATCAGGCTTCACCATTCACACGTGAAACGGTACCGTTCGAGGGGCGCTCAGTACCACTCACTTTGCACGTCGCTCTTTTTCCGTAACGCTCCGTAACAAATCCCGGTTCTTGTTCATCCTATTGACGGGTGAGCTACTGTGGCATCTCTGAGAAGGGTGAACCACAACGGTAGCTGCAAAGAGACCTCCGGTGAAGTGGGTGCACCGGGGGTCTCGTTTTTTTTGTGCGTTGCGAACAGGCTCTGGCCTTGGTATCAGCTCAGCACCATGTCAAGAAGGTGGCCCAACTCATCCTTGAGAGAGCGACGATCCACAATCCGGTCAATGAACCCTTTTTCGACCAGAAATTCGGAAGTCTGAAAGCCTGACGGCAGGTCCTGCCCCATGGTCTCACGTATGACCCGGGGGCCCGCGAACCCGATGAGAGCACCGGGTTCCGCCAGGTGGAGGTCGCCGAGCATCGCGAAAGATGCGGTTACACCACCAGTTGTCGGGTTCGTGAGCAATACCAGGAAGGGCAGACCTGCGTCGTCAAGTTTTGCCAGGTGGGCGCTTGTTTTGGCCATCTGCATGAGGGAGAGTGCTCCCTCCATCATGCGAGCGCCTCCGCTCTGACTGATGACCAGCACAGGCCAGTTGTTTTCATAACCCCGTTTGATGGACCGGGCAATGACTTCGCCAACAACGGAGCCCATACTGCCCCCGATGAACCCGAAGTCCATGGCCGCAACGGACGTATGGTGACCATTTATTTTGCCTGCCGCTGCACGCGCGGCATCGGTCAGTCCCGTCTTGGCACGTGTCTGCTCCAGGCGATCTGCATACTTCTTCCTGTCGGCGAACCCGAGCGGATCGGTTGGTGTCAGGTTCTGGTCGAAGAGTTCATATTCTTTCTCGTCGAAGAGCAGGTCGAAGTACCCGATACTGGACATCTTGAAGTGATAATTGCACTTGGGACATACCAGGAGATTTCGTTCGATTTCGCGTCTGTTCACCGTGTCGGAGCACCCCGTGCATTTGACCCATTGGCCGTCGGGGACTTCGATCTGCTGGCTGGTTTTGGTCTTGATACCAGCCGATTTTCGCATGAACCAGGACATAGAACCTCGTGAGTGATCGTGTTGTCAGGACCCGCCGGAGGGCAACCGGTCAAAAATACTGCCGCGGCGAGGTTTTGCTGCCACTTCCTTCAGATAATACGGTTCAAACGTGGCTGCGTCCGCTTGAAGGTAAGCATCGGGGTGCTCATGCACGAGTCGAGCGGCCCACGTGGCACTGGCCTGGACGTCTGTTTCATGTGGCGTAGAGGAACAGGGAAGTCTGGACAACCAGGCGGAAATATCCGACTCCGGGACCACGGTATCGGGCACGATGGCCTGCGGTTGAGGCCGAACGGGGAATTCAGGTCCAGCAGGCACCATGCGATACGCCCCCATATACCACTCACCCTCCCGCGCCCGGAATCGAGGTACTATTGTGACAGGCGCCATTCCAGGATCATGCCCTGCCAACTCTTCGTGCCAGGAGACAAATGCCATGACTTCCAGCGTGGAGACCGCATAGAGGGACGCACCCAGTGCAAGGCACAGACCTTTTGCCGAGGCAAGGCCGATCCTCAGCCCGGTATACGAACCAGGCCCGGCGAGCACAACAATGCCCTCCACGGGCCCCTCTCCCGCAGAACCGAGTAAATCGGCCACGAAGGGGGCCACCAGCCGGGCATGGGATCGGGGCTCGTGCGAAATGTGCTCTTTGATGCCGGCGCCGTCAAAAAGCGCGACGGAGCAGGTCTCCCTTGATGTGTCGATAGATAGCAGCTTCATGAGCCGTAACCGAATCCGCACTGGTCCCGTGGGGTTCCCGAGTCGGAGAAACCCCTACAATGCTGGATGGACGAGCCGGAGTTGACTTAATGAAGGGTGCGCGTATTTTATCAGCCCGTAAACCGGATCGCCAACCAGACCGTCAGGTGATTATGAAAGTATATGATGCAGATCACATCAGAAACGTGGCCCTCGTGGGGCACCAGGGCAGTGGAAAAACCATGCTGGCTGAATCCATGCTGTATGCTGCAGGTGGCCTGAAGCGCATGGGCAGTATAGAGGAAGGGACCACGATCAGCGATTACCACGCCAGTGAAAAGGAGCGCGGGATGTCGGTATTCGCATCGCTCCTGCACGTTGAGTATCTGGGCAAGAAAATCAATGTGATGGATACGCCAGGTTATCCGGATTTCGTGAGTGAAGTTGCAGCTTCGTTGCATGTCACGGATTCGGCCCTTTTTGTCATCAACGCAGGGGAAGGTGTACAGGTAGGTACCGAACTGGCGTGGCGTTCGGCCGTGCGGCAGAATACGCCCTCCATGTTCGTCATCAATCACCTGGACAAGTCCGACTCGAATTTCAGGGACGTCATTGCTCAGATAAAAGATCGATTCGGGCGCGGTGCTACCGTTGTGCAGATTCCTGGTGGATCCGGCAGTCGCTCCATCATTGATGTGCTTGTCATGAAGCAGATCACATTCGATGACCACGGCCGGATGACCCTTTCCGGGATCGACGCCGCGTTTGTCGATGAGGCGCAGCAGCTCCACAATGAACTGGTCGAAAACATTGCTGAGAATGATGAGAGTCTGATGGATCTGTATTTCGAAAAGGGTACGTTGACCGAAGACGAAATGAGGGCCGGTTTACGCGAAGCCATGATTCGGCACCAGTTGTTTCCGATCTTCCTGACGAGCGCGACGAAGAACATTGGTGTTTCGCGCCTGATGGAATTCGTCGGAAACGTATGCCCGACGCCCAATCAGATGCCGCCTGCACCGTTGGTCAACGGCGGGGCCATTGCGCCAGACTCGGGGGCGGAGCCTGTTGCACTCATTTACCACACGACGTCGGAAGCCCACGTCGGTGATTATTCGTTCTTCCGGATATACTCGGGAACGCTCGATACAGGCATGGACCTGGTAAATGCCGAGACCGGTGTGACCGAGCGCCTCGGACAGATTTTTACGATCAACGGACATGATCGTGATCCGGTCGGAAAGATGTACGCGGGGGATCTTGGAGCACTCGTGAAGCTCAAGAATACGCATACCAACAACACATTGCACCTGAAGGGAAGCAAGGCCGTGGTTGAGCCCTTCGAGGTACCATCTCCCCGGTACTCTGTCGCTGTCGTCTCGGTACGCGATGGAGAGGAGGACAAGCTGGCAGCCGGGTTGCACCAGTTGCACGAAGAAGATCCTTCGCTGCAGATAACCCATGACCAGCTGCTCAGTCAGATCGTTTTGAGTGGTCAGGGAGAAATGCACCTCGAAATCGCAAAATACAGACTCAAAAACAGGTTCGGGGTCGACGTCGAGTTTATAAAGCCCAAGGTAGCATACCGGGAAACCATCCAGATGCAGGCCCGGGCAAAATATCGTCACAAGAAGCAGACGGGAGGTGCCGGTCAATTTGCGGATATATCCATGCTGATTGAGCCGCTCAATGGCGAATTCGTGCCGCCGGACGATATCAAGGTTCGAGGCGAACACACCGAAACTACCGCCTGGGGGTCTACCATTCATTTTGTAGATGCGATCGTGGGTGGCGTGATTGACATGCGCCGCTTTTTCGGAGCCATACAGAAAGGGGTGCTGGAGGTGTGTCAGCACGGCCCCGTGGCAGGGTATCCCGTCGGCGATGTCCGCGTCGTCATCTATGATGGGGGCATGCATCCTGTCGATTCAAACGAGGCGGCATTCAAGTCGGCGGCACGGGCATGTTTTCGGGACGCGTTCCGACAGGCAAAGGCCGTCATGCTGGAGCCGGTGCATCATCTGGAAGTCCTGATCCCCGATTCTTATACGGGTGATATAATGGGAGACCTCAATACACGACGAGCGCGTATCCAGGGCATTGAGTCCGAAGGCCCGTTCCAGAAAGTTGTTGCCGATGCCCCGGAAGCGGAGCTCCACCGGTACTCCACGTCTCTGCGGTCCATGACCCAGGGTAGGGGGCTGCATCGATCCGAGTTTGCTGGTTACGAACCCATGCCCAGGCATGTACAGGATGAGATTGCATCGGCCGCTGTACACGATGAAGAGTAGGCCGCCCGGTGTCGCGTAAGGAAATTCTCCGTGGCGTCTACGAGGAGAACAGACGCATTGCGGAAAGCGGAGACCGGAAATCGACAGCGGGGGACAGTCGCAGATTCGGGCCGGGAACGCTGGTGGTCGCAGCTGTTCTCCTGGCGGCGGTCGGCGTCGTGTTGTGGGACAATACGTCCCGCCACGACGGAACGGAATCCAGTTCGTCGTCAACGTCGCCTGACGCCCGGTTTGAAATGGCCATTCCGGACGACCCGGGGCTGCGTGCGTTGGAATTACCGGAAGGCATGTCACTCGAGCAGTTGACCAGTTCGGCCGTTCCCATTGCTGATCTGTTCGATCTTGGTGTACGTACCATTATTATCGACGCCGGACATGGTGGGGTGGACAGTGGGGCCAGGTCCCGCATTGGACTCCAGGAGAAAGACATCACGCTCGATGTCGCGAAAAGGCTGTCAAGGCGTCTTGAGCGCTACGGCGTTTATGACGTTCTGATGACGCGGGAGGCGGACTCGTCATTGACTCTTCGTCAACGCGTCGATTTTTCGAACAGCCAGGGAGCCGACATATTCGTGTCCATCCACGTCAACTGGTTCCCATCGGATTCGGTCTATGCACTCGAGACGTACTATTTCGGTGGACAAGCCGATGCCGTCGCCCTGAGACTGGCTGAACGCGAGAACCGGAACTCGGATTACACCGTGGCTGAATTCAATCGTCTCATGTCACGGATGTCAGACCGGATGAAAGGAGAGGAGTCACGACGTCTTGCCCTGGCTGTACAACGAAGCATGATTCGCAATACCCGCCGCGAGACGGGGCCGGTGGAAAATTGGGGGATCAAATCAGGTCCTTTCGTAGTGCTTGTTGGAACGGACGCCCCTGGCATCCTAGCTGAAATTGGTGTAATTAGTAATGGGCCTGAAGCGGAGCGTCTTGCGACGGTCGAATACCGGGAACGGTTGGCCCTCTACCTCGAAGAAGGGATTATCAATTATTTGAATCAAATGGCATCCAACGAGTAATTATGGCTGCAGAAAAAAAGACTACTAAAAAGAAGGCATTGTCCAATGTCCTGTATATCGGGATGGATCTGGGTACGTCCCGAAGTGCCGTGGTAGCCAGCAATGGCAAGCGGGACTGGGTCCACAGCTATGTGGGATGGCCCAAGGATTTTGTTGCCCGTAAGCATTTGGGAAAGGATGTATTGTTCGGAGAGGAGGCGTTGGACAATCGGTTGTCCGTACACCTTTCCAGACCGCTCGAACAGGGGGTTATCCGGGATGGTACTGTTCGGGACGAGGATGCTGTCCGGGAATTGGTGCATTATCTGATCGAGGCGGCAGCTCCCGGCGATTCGACTGAAGTGTATGCGGCCGTGGGTGTGCCCGCTGAAGCGCTTCGCGTCAACAAAATGGCCATCAGGGATGCCGTCAAAGAATATGCGGACAGGTTGATGGTCGTCTCGGAACCGTTTGCCATCGCGTATGGCATTGGCATTCTGAACAATGCGCTTGTGATTGACATCGGGGCGGGGACCATGGATTTCTGCATAATGCATGGCACCATGCCAACGGAGGAAGATCAGCGCACACTGACCGTGGCTGGCGACTATATTGACAGGCACCTGCTCGATGTACTGTCGGAAAAGTATCCAAACGCCCGTTTTTCTGAACCCCTCATTCGCCAGGCAAAAGAGCAGGGAGCCTTTGTAGGGAGTGGTAAAAACAGGGTCAAGGTCAAAGTACCTGTGGACGGGGTGACGACTGAGCTCGACATTACACCCGAAATGCAGCGGGTCTGCGCAAGTATCGTACCCGTCATAACGGAAGCCATGATGGACTTGATATCAGAATACGAACCTGATTTTCAGGATGAAGTAAAACAGAATATCTATCTGGCAGGCGGGGGAAGTCAGATCCATGGATTGGACAAAGCACTTGTCGATGCGCTCAAGGACCATGGGTCGTTGAACGTGAAAGTAATCGATGATCCGCTCTACGCCGGTGCAGAAGGTGCCCTGGCTCTGGCCCAGGACATGCCGGACGAATATTGGGAAGACATGTGACGTAGCCATTGAACAGACAAAGCCCCGCTGGGTATTCCAACGGGGCTTTGTGGCGCGGGAGAGACTTGAACTCTCGACCTCCGGGTTATGAATCCGACGCTCTAACCACCTGAGCTACCGCGCCTGATGTGGGCCGAAAATACGATGGCAGGGATCGCGGATCAACGCCCCATGGGGATCGGGGTTCTTTCTTCATTACAGTTTATATGGGCTGGGACAGACTGATAGGACAGGACAGAGTGAAGCGCGTGCTTTCGAGCGCTGTTGCTTCAAAGAGGGTTGCCCATGCGTGGCTGTTTCACGGCCCGCCCGGCTCGGGCAAGCGCGCCGCGGCCCTCGCGTTTGCCCAGGCACTGCAGTGCAAGGAGCGGTTCGATGGCACGGTCTGCAATTCGTGTTCGGCGTGCCACAAAGTGCCGCGTATGTTGCATCCGGACGTTCATGTTCTGATTCCACACGCCAATGATGCGAAGCCGCAGGACCTTGGCGCTCGTGTGGCGCTTCTGGCTGAGTCTCCCTACGCAGTCATTGATTATTCGCGTCGACCTGACCTAAACGGTTCGGGAGGAACAGGAAACAAACAGGTTGCCTATCTCCTCGGCCAGGTACAGGAAGAGTTGCAGGCTCCCATGAAATACCGACCTGTGGAAGGATCCTGGCGCATTTCCATAGTGACGTCGGTGCATTCCATGCGAACGGCGGGTGCCAACGCCTTCCTGAAGCTGCTGGAGGAGCCCGGACGGGATACGGTATTCATTCTTCTGGCGGAAAGGCTGGATCAGGTATTGCCTACCATCCTGAGCCGTTGTCAACAGGTTCGGTTCTCCCCGCTCGAAGTGGATGAGATGGCCAATGGCCTCGTTCAGGAAGGGTTGGCTCCCGCCGACATGGCGGCCGTCCTGGCGAGGATGGCAGATGGTTCGTACGAGCAGGCTCGTGAGCTGGCCCTGAGCACGGAACTGAGGAGTTCGAGGGATCTGGTTCTGGACTTTCTCCGGCAGGCTTTCAGAGCGTCGGGAGATGACGTCATGTCGCGAGTGGACGAACTTGCCTCACACGGGCGGGAATCTGTCAAATTTCATCTGCATGTCCTGCTTGGGCTGATTCGTGACCTGCTCTTGTACGCTGAGGTCGGGTCGCATGCCCCGATTGTCAATCTGGATTGGCAGGACGTGTTGTCAAAGTTTTCCAGGGGACTGCCGCATGCACGGCTGGATGTCATGGCTGAAGCCGTGGAATACGCCATGTACATGGTGGACCGGAACGTGAATCAGCGAATAGCGCTTGCCCATCTGGCGATTGTCCTTGGCAGGTCCATGCAGGGAGATACTCAGGTGAAGCCCGTGCCCCGGTTGGAGTGACGTTCCAGGATGGCCTGTGCACATTCCACGTACCGGTCCAGACTGCTTTCGCGCGTGTAGAATCTGCTTCGCCGGATGGCGTTGTTACTCCACGTAGCCACGGTTCTTGCGGGGTCCGACCGGGTTTTCCAGATCGGGTCCAGATCCAGGTCGGTCCAGGAGATGAGCGGCCCCAGGTCATGCTGACCGACTTCCCTGCCAAGTGGCCCATCGGAGTCGCACACGGCCAGGATGGGTGCCCCGGCAGATATGGCGGGGATGAGTTTGGATGGAAGGAACGCGTGGCCTGCCCCTTGGCGCTCCGTGATTACATAGAAGTCGCACCAGGAAAGCCAGTCAGCGAGTTCTTCTTCAGATGTCAATGGATGAAGAAGAAAGCGGGAGTCTCCGATGTTATTCAGCCATATCCGGAGTTCTTCAACACGTGCACCTCCCGCGTGTATACGGAATTCAAACGCATCGCTCCGGTGGTGCATGGCCATACAGAATGAAAGCAGGTCCTGTTTGGCACCCACGTTCCCCGAGTAGAGTAACCGAAGAGGATTATGTGTTTCGGCTCTTGTTCGTGATTGCAGGGAGAGCATTCGGGCCATGTCGGCATGAAGCCAATTCGGCAGACAGAAAATGTGTTTGGGAGCACCGGGAATCTGGCGGAGTGCACCCACCATGGAGCCGGAAATACTTGACCAGGCATGGGCGCGCCTGAAAAGGGTGTTCTGGACCCAGAGCATGAGTCGGGCGGACGCTCCGGCAAGTCCTCCTGCGACGGCGGCCTGAGCAGACAGATCCTGGACATTCAGCCATAACGGAGCATGCGAAAAACGTGAAGCTGCTACACCGTAGGCTACAGATGCAATGAGCGGGCAGAAGGCCATGACCAGGTCGTATTCTCCACGAGACGGTCGTCTTCGCATCAGGGACAGGAAGAAAGAAGCCTCATGAAGCAGACGCTGGGGCAAGCTGTTCGGGTTGCCCGGGATGTAGAGGCCGTGTCGCTCAATGCGAAGTCCGTGCTCCCGACTTTCTTCGATCATGATCCCGTTTTTGCCGGATTTGTCTTGCCACTCGGGGTAATAGGAAAAAGCACATTTTACCGACACATCCCATCCGCGTTCTGCAAATCCGTTGCACAGGTCCGTGAACAGGATACCACCACCGAGGTCAGGTTTGAATACGTTGACTATGACAAGAAGACGGGGTTTCAAGGCGTTCTGAATGGACGAATCGTGCGTTGCAGATAAAGAAAAAAGCACAGCCGCGGGGCGGCTGTGCTGATTCTTTCCAACACCTTACTGATTGAGCGACCAGAAGGTACTGGTTCGGAGCGGAAGTAGCCGGAGCTACAGAAGTTGAAACACCATGAGGACAATCAGACCTACGACGCCCGCTCCAAACGTCATCGTTCTGATCGCACGATCGACGGGATTACGCATATGGGCGTGGCTGAATGGTTCGGTAGGAAGGCGAGACAGGCGGAAAGTACGAAGCGTGCTCCCGGAGTAAAACGAATAGTCCTTGGAAACGACACACATATGTTAAATTCACACTATCTTCACATAATCACTTGGTTATTCCAGTGTTTACAGTTCGTTTTCGTCTTTAAGCGCTGCATGTTCAACCGGAACGGGATAATTCCGGGAGAAACAGGCATTGCAGTAGCCCAAGTCTGACGTATTGGCTGCACGAACCGCCCGCATCATACCGTCAATGGACAGGTATGCCAACGAGTCCACCTCCAGCCATGCTGCCATGGCATCAATGTCACCTTCGAAACGGTTGGCCAGAAGTTCGTTGTGCGTCGGAAAGTCCATTCCGTAAAAACAGGGAGATACAACCGGGGGAGACGAGACGCGGAAGTGGATCTCCCGTGCTCCCGCTGCTCGAACCATGCGGACAAGCTGACGGGCAGTGGTACCACGAACAATGGAGTCATCGACCATTACGACGATCCGATCCTTGAGAACGCCTTCAACCGTGTTGAATTTGGTCCGGACCCTCTGTTCACGGGCTGCCTGCCCCGGGGCTATGAAGGTGCGTCCAACATAGTGGTTTCGAATAAGCCCGATTTCGTACCTGCACCGGTTCCCCAGTTTCTCGCACTCACTGACGTACCCGAGTGTGGCCGTATTGGAAGAGTCCGGAACGCTGATCACAATCGGGCGCTGATCCTCGGGACCAACACGGGGAACGGGAGCATCATGGGCCAATTCCTTGCCCAACTTGCGTCGCACCTTGTCTACCATTTCGCCGAAAATCTTGGAGTCGGGCCTGGAAAAATAAACGTATTCAAACACACACTGACTTACGCCGTTATTACAAGCAAGGTGGATGGAGTGGAAATCCTCCGAAGCACAGCCATGGTCGTCAATTACGAGCACCTCGCCCGGCTCGATATCCCGCATGTACGACGCGCCGATCAGATCAAATGCACATGTTTCCGATGCGACGCAATAGCCGGAATCCTGGGCAGACGTCCCTTTCAGTCGGCCGAGAGCGAGGGGCCTGAATCCATTGGGGTCTCGCACGGCAATGAGCTCGTTATCTGTCAGGATGACCAGCGAAAAAGCACCTTCGAGCTGCGATACCGCATCGACGATCTTGTCGATCTGTTTTCGGCGCGTACTCTGTGCAATGAGGTGCAGGATGAGTTCAGAATCGGATGTGCTCGAAAAAAGTGTGCCCCGCTCAATGAATGAGTTTCGGATTTCACGGGCGTTCGAAATGTTGCCGTTGTGGGCGAGAGCCAGGTTTCCGTCCCGATAATGGACGCGAAACGGTTGGATGTTCGTCGCGTTGTTTGAAGCACCTGACGTGGAGTAGCGGTTGTGACCAATGCCACTGCGGCCCAGGAGGGTTGTCTCGAATATGGTCGCATCTTCGAATACATCGAGGACAAGTCCTGCCCCCTTGTGTGAAGGCATTACTTTGCGCCCTCGAGCCTCATCGAACACACTCGTCACAATTCCTGCCGATTCCTGCCCGCGGTGTTGAAGAGCGTGGAGCGAGAGGTAGATCTTGTGTGCGGCATCGGCGACGTTGTACATGCCGGCGATGCCGCAGGAATCTTTGTGTTGGCGCATGTGGCAGGATGGAGATGGAGCGGAACGGCCCGGAGCCTTGCGGGCTGCGTAGATGAGGTCTACTGCGGAGCGCCCGCGTCGGTTTCTGCACATTTCATGCGAACGCGGACGACACGATTGTTTTCGACCTCCTCTACCGTGAATTCCAACTGATCGTGTTGGAATGTATCGCCGGGGTTGGGAATTTCGCCAGCCAGATGAAACATGAGACCGCCGAGTGTCTCGAAGTCAAATTGCTCCGTATCCATTCTGACATTGGCAATATCATTGATTTCGTCCAGGTCAATGCGGGCGTCGAACATGTACTCCGTGTCGGAGAGTCGCTCATACTGGTCGAATTCGGTCTCATCCTGTTCGTCGCGGATATCCCCGACAATTTCTTCCAAGACGTCTTCCAGGGTAACCAGACCGGCTGTCCCTCCATATTCGTCAACGACCATGGCGATGTGGGTTTTTCTGGTCTGAAAATCGGCAAGCAGGTCATCCAGCTTCTTGAACAGCGGGACGAAAACGGCTGGTCTTGCTATTCGTGTCCAATCCACTTTTTCCTGATCTGGATGCTCGGTCACGAAACGCAGAATGTCCTTGGCGTAGATGATGCCCAGGATATTGTCAAGGTGTCCTACGTACAGCGGTATGCGCGAGCGGCCACTTTGCCGGATGAGCATGATGGCGTCCATGATACTCGCATCGGCCGGGAGCGCGACCACGTCCAGGCGGCTTACCATGATTTCGCGTACACTTGTCTCCCCGAATTCCACGATGGAGTGGATGAGCTCACGTTCCGTTTCCTCGAGGTGGCCATGGGCTTCGCCGATTTCAGCCATGGTTTTCAGGTCATCGGCAGACAGGCGGCCAGCCGTATCGTGAAAACGGGCATTGAAAGACTTCATGGTTCGAGCCAGGAGAAACGAAAGCGGGTACAGCACGCGATGCAACGCAAGCAGTATGCCACTTATGCGCTTGGCAAATGTTGCAGGACTTCGATTGGCGAGCAACTTCGGCGTGATTTCCGATACCACGAGAAGCACGAACGCGAGAACGACGACCTCCGTCAAAACTGTCACCCACGGATTCCACCCATTCGTCTGGGCGATACTGTGTGTCAGCAGGGCGGCCAGGATAGCGGCTGCCACATTGACCAACGTATTCAGTATCAGGATGCTGACCAGTACCGAGCGTGGCGTTTCCAGGAGGTGCAGTACGCGGGTAGCCCCCGGTGATGGGTCGTTCGCCAATCGTTCCCTCGATCCACTGTCCAGTGAAAAGAGGGCAACCTCTGAACCGGAGAAAAGTGCAGACAGGAGGAGTAGGCAGACGATCCCCATCAACCCTGCCAGCATGGCGGCATCTGACAGGATTACGGCGTCGGGAAAATCCTGTGCAATGTTCCCGGCGTAATCCAGCGATCGGATCAGAAGGAACAAAGACGGAGGCTCATCGGGGTCCACGGTCGGATAGCTAGAAATATTGTTGCGTCACGATAACATAGACAAGGATACCGGCGACAGCAACGGGGCACACGAACTTTACGAGAAAGCCGAAGAGCGACGTGGCTGGCATGCGATGTCCACTTGATTGCAGTGCGGCAAGCGCTGCAGGAATACCCCACTTCCATCCGGCAAAAACGCAGACCATGAGTGCGCCGATGGACAGGGAGTAGTTGCCCCAGATGATGTTCTGCAGGCTGAGGAAGTCAATGCCAACGCCCGGAAGGTCGAAAAAGAACGATCCCTCCGCCTGGGATAATGCGCTCGGGATAGCCAGCGCGAAGCACGCCGTTCCCAATATGGTTACGGCCTTTGTACGACTCCATCCTTTTTCATCCACAAAATAGGAGACCACAACTTCAAGCAGCGAGATGGTCGAGGTCAGGGCGGCTATGGCCAGGAGCGCATAGAATGCGATGGCAAAAATCTGCCCGGCGGGAATCTGTGCGAAGACCGTCGGCAGCACGACGAACACCAGCCCCGGGCCAGCCTCCGGAGCAACGCCAGCCGAGAAAAGCGCCGGAAATATGATCAGACCGGCGAGCAGGGCTATGCTCGTGTCGAAGATGGCCACGATGATACCCGCCTGATGGATGTTTTCCCGTTCGGGGAAATACGAACCGTAGGTGATCATGGCCCCCATGCCGAGCGACAAGCTGAAGAGCGCCTGCCCAAGTGCCGCGGCCATGACACCCACTGTGATCTTGCTGAAGTCCGCCGAGAAGATATAGGAAAGTCCCTCGGTTCCACCGGGTAGTGTCATGGCGCGGATGGCCATACCCACCAGCATGACGAGCAGAATGGGCATAAGGATGGTGGTGGCCTTCTCTATGCCACCTGAAATACCGCCGCGCACGATGACAGCGGTAATGGCAAGGAAAACACCCGCCAGGAATACCATGAGGCCGGGGTTGCCGATGAGTGCCCCGAACACCGCACTGCTTTGTTCGGCAGTTGTTACGCCTTCCAGTGCGCCGGAGACAGCTCCCCAGAGATAGGACAGCGTCCAGCCGGCAATGACTACGTAAAAAGAGAGGATCACGAACCCAGTCAGGATGCCAAGCCCTCCGAGCCAGTGCCAATGCGTTCCGGGTGCCAGGGCGGCGAACGCGCCCACTGGATTGCGCTCCGTCTTGCGTCCGATGGCCAGTTCCGACAGTACGACGGGCACGCCGATGGCGAAGACGAAAAAGAGGTATATAAGCACAAAGGCACCACCGCCATTTTCACCGGCCGTGTACGGGAAACGCCAGATGTTGCCGAGGCCGATTGCTGAGCCGGCAGCAGCCAGGATAAAACCCATTTTGCCACTCCATTGACCGCGCGCTGCAGATGCCATGTGTTCTTTACCTAGTGTGGTGATTGGATCGGTCCAATAACCCCCACAGACCCAAAAAAAGCAAGCGGGGCAACGCGTTTTGACGCTGCCCCGCCTGAAAGTGCCCAACAGAGTGCTCGCCGGGCGGCCTGCTGTCAGAACGGCAGGTCGTCGTCGGGCTCGAACGTGTAGTCGTCTCCGGAATCTGCAGCTGCCGAAGACGTTGCCGCCGAAGGTGCTGCTGCCTTGGTGGCACCCGCTGGCTTGGCTGACCTGGCAGCTGGAGCGCTGTCCGAGTAACTGGACCCGCTGTCTCCACGGCCGGAGAGCATCATCATCTCTCGTGCCTTGACCTCCGTGACATACTTCGTATTGCCATCCTTGTCGTCGTAGGAACGGGTCTGAAGCGAGCCCTCGAAATACACCTGACTGCCTTTGGTGAGGTATTCGTTGCAGATTTCCGCGAGTCGGCCCCACGTGACCACGCTGTGCCACTCGGTCCGCTCGACCCACTCGCCCGATGCGTCCTTGTATGATTCGTTCGTTGCCAGACGCAGATTGCATACGGCTGTTCCGGATCCTGTATAGCGCAGTTCCGGATCCTGCCCCAGATTACCCACCAGAATAACCTTGTTTACTCCTCTTGCCATGATTTTACTTACACCTCCCGTGTCTCTGAATTTCTTTGATAGCTGTTTTCCCGTAATGACGGTCTATTCATAGAGCCGTAAACTCATCAAACGTAACTTACCGAACGCAACATCCAAGGTTCGGCATGCAGGAGAAGATCTACGAGAAAAGTTTTCAAGAGTCGGCCGATGCCCTCGAGGCGTGGAACGACTTCGTCGCCATTGTCCGGCAACTACGCAGGGATTGCCCCTGGGATCGCAAGCAGAACCACGACAGCATAAAACACCTGCTCATAGAGGAAGCCTACGAAACGGTAGAGGCCATAGACGACGAGGACTGGCCAAGCCTGCGCAAAGAACTTGGAGATCTGCTCCTGCACGTTGTGTTCCATGCCGTGATCGCTGCAGAAACCGGGTCTTTCACGGTCAAGGATGTGATTGAGTCCGAAACGGAAAAACTGGTCCGGCGGCATCCGCATGTATTTGGAGATACGCACGTGGGAGGTGTCGAGGACGTGCTCACCAACTGGGAATCGATCAAGATCCGGGAGGGAGAGAAGACATCGGCCATGGAAGGCGTTCCCCGGCATCTGCCGACACTCCTCCGGGCCTACCGGATGCAGGAGAAGGCCGCCGGTGTCGGTTTTGACTTCCCGACACTGGACGATGCGTGGGACAAGGTGGCGGAGGAACTTGCTGAATTCCGGGATGTGGTGGCGAACAACGAATCCGAGGCGAGGAAGGAGGAAGAACTCGGGGACCTGCTGTTTTCCATCGTAAACCACGCACGCCGGGCCGGAATCAACCCGGAAAATGCACTTTCACGGACGAACGACAAATTCCTGCGTCGCTTCCGCGAGGTGGAGGACCGCCTCCGCGCCGAGGGTCTTTCCATTGTGGATGCGACGCTTGAGCAGATGGATGCGCACTGGGATGCGATCAAACGCCGGCCCTGATACGTCCGACACGCATCAGTTATCGGCGGGCAGTACTGGAACGGGCGCACGGCGCCCTTCATCCCTGTCCAGGAACTCCTCATAGAGCTCGATCTGGCGGTTCGTAATGGGTAGGTTGAAGCCGTCAATGAAGAGCGCTGTGATCTGTGTTTTCGGTTCAAAGGGGTCGCCCGTTGCTACGAACAGATTCGCTTTCTTGCCGACTTCGAGCGAGCCGTAGTCATCTTCAATACCCAGCACTTCGGCAGCCGTCAATGTGACCGCCCGCAGGGCATCTTCACGCCCCATGCCATAGGCGGCAGCAAAGCCGGCATTGAAAGGCAGGTTGCGTACGTTCTCGGATTCCCCACTTCGCAGGGCAACCGTGACCCCCGCCTGGCTCATGAGCCCTGCGTTGGCATACGCTTTGTCGAACCGGTCTGAATTACGCGTGGGCGTGGCCAGGACCGGCCCGGCGAAGACGGGTATGCCGGCGGCGGCAAGCTTGTCGGCCACGCGCCAGCCCTCACTCACCCCGCTGAAAACGACGTGTTCGAGGCCACGGTCTTTTACCCACTCGATGGCCGCCTCGATGTCCTGGGCGGCGTTCACTCTGATCATCAATGGCATGTCGCCGCGTATCACATTCCTGAGAGCCGCCATTTCGGGAACGTATTCCGGCTTCTTTTTTCCTGATGGATCTTCCTCCCAGGAAGATGCTATCCGGTGGTGGAGCTCGGCCCGGTCCCAGACCTCATTCAACTTGTCCATGGCCTCGCGATACCGTTTCTCCGGGTCATCGCCATCGTCCTGACTTCGAAAGGAAAACCGGGGAGGGGATTTCCTGGGAAACTCCAGTACCATGAGCCGCACGCCGCCGGCAGTCATCTGCTCGGGCGTGTATCCATACAGATTGATGGCGGCGGCCATACCAGGAAACAGGCCTCCTGACGGTTCCGATATGACCGTTGTCACGCCACTCACGCGTGTGACCGGGATGGCGACCGCATTGGGGTTGACTGCCGTAAGGGCGTCCATCTGGGGCGTCAGATCTCCGATCTCATTGGTGTCATTCGTCTCATTGACCGATCCGATCTCAACGAGTCCGAGTTGCGTACCGGTATCAATCATTCCCGGATAGACGTGCTGGCCCCCGGCATCGATCACTGTCGCATGGGCAGGAACCGTGACGTCCGCGCCCAACGCGGTAATCCGATCTCCTTCAATGATGATGGTGCCCTGTTCGAGGACGCCGTCGGAGACCGTTTCGATACGGGCATTCGTGATGGCGTACGTTCCCTGCTTGGGTCCGCTGGCGTCCTGGTCGACACGCTGCACGAAGAGGGATGCAGCGAGCAGCAGAAGAGCTGATAAGTTCATGGCGTGATATCGAAAAGGTCAAAGAAATCAATGACGTCGTGAATGTGATGGCGCCCGGTTTCCTGCTCGATGTACGTATCCAGGTCGGCACTTGGTGATATCTGGAGACGGACATCGTCAGGGTCGTTCTCGCGGTCGAAATAGCGCACGCCGTCGACGAACGTCAGGTCTGTGACGGCATAGATGCTCAGCGGGTGGTCACTGAAAACGGCCAGATCGGCGTCTTTTCCCACTTCAATTGAACCGACCCGATCGTCAATGCCCAGCTGTTTCGCCGGGTTGATCGTGATGAGCGCAAGGGCTTCATCATCGGTCAGATCCCCATACCGCTGGCTCTTGGCCGCTTCATGGTACAGGTGTCGGTCGAGTTCAGCCGAGTCGGAGTTGATGGAAGTCACCACACCATTGCGCGTGAGAATGGCGGCGTTATGTGCGGTAGAGTAGTAGACCTCGAATTTGTACGACCACCAGTCAGAAAAAACCGAGGCCGTGGCTCCGTAGGCCGCGAGTTCAGGTGCCACCTTGAACGCCTCGTTGGCGTGTTGGAATGTGATCTTGTCCACGCCATAATCGGACAGGACCCGTACAAGCATGAGGATTTCGTCGGCCCGGTAACTGTGGCTGTGCACGAGGATATCCCCCCGCAGGATGTCGGCCATGATCTCCAGGCGTTCGTTGTAGGCGGGGGGTATGGCACGCGTGTCCGTGATGGCATGGTAGGCATCCCATGCCTCCATGTACCGCTGCCCTCTTTCGAATGCGTTGCGAAGTACCTGCTCGACACCCATCCTTGTCGCCGGCACGATGGCACCCGTTCCCCCGCTGCCCCGCCGACCATGAACACGCGTTGGGTTCTCGCCAAGGGCAAATTTTATCGTACGGGGGGCACCCTCGAACCGAATGGCGTCCGGGTTGGTCGCTCCCCAGCGATGCTTGATGGTTTCATTCTGCCCCCCGATCACGTTCGCCGAGCCGTGCATGATATGCGATGTGGTTACACCACCGGCCAGTGCGCGATAGATACCGATATGATACGGATTGGTCACGTCCTCCATGGTTACTTCGGCGGTGACCGGTGACGACGCCTCGTTCACACTTGACAGTGCGATATGGGCATGGGTGTCGATGATTCCCGGCATGACATATTTACCGCTCACATCAACGGTTTCCACGCCGCGCGGGGCACGTAGATTTCGGCCAACTCCCGTGATGATGCCATTTTCAACGAGCACATCTGCATTCTGCAGCGTGCCCTGCGTTACCGTCAAGACGGTTCCTCCGCGCAGCAATACGTTCTGGGCTGACACTGGTAATGCCGTGAGCACGGCCAGGAGTAGAAGGGATGTTCTCATTGGTTTTCGTAGTTCACTGGTGTTCCATCCACGAATACGCGGACTACTTTCATGTCGTCAGAGAATAGGTCTCCTTTGACAAGGGTCAGATTGGCCATGTATCCTTCGGCAATCCGCCCCTGGGTGGCACTGACGCCTGCAAAGGCGGCCGCATGGGTCGTCAGTGCAGCCAGTGCTGCGTCGGTTGAAAGTCCGGCATCCACCATGGCTCGCAGATTGGGCATGATGTCTCTCGTCTTCATGCCATAGGTCGTAAAGGCAAATGCCAGTCCTTCCTGCTCAAAAAGCGCCGGCATTCCCACGTATTGTTGGCGGGAACGGAGTTGTCGTATTTCAAGGTTCCGTCGCTCCGCCTCAATGTCCCTGTAGGTCGGCGTGCGCAGGTCCGGATCCACCTCGAAGGCCTCCAGCATGGACATCAGGGAATCGTCCTCGATTTCCTTCATCCAGTCGGATTTTTCCGGAAACGCCAGCGTGACGGCAAGCGGCACGCCTGCATCCCGGAGCACTGGCACCGCATCGAACCCGCCCGACAGGCCGGCCAGTTTCAACCGGAAACCAAGTGCATCCCGGAGATCCAATGCGCGGTGGATCTCCAGGGCATCGCTCGTGAAGACGAGCAGCGCCTGCTCCTGCCGGGCGACGGGGAAAAATGCCTCGTGAACAGGATCCTGCGGAGGGCGGGAGAGCCCCGACGGATTGTCAGCATACATGGACTCGATGGCAAGGCGCCGTTCCGATTCCCTGTACAACTGGCGGACCTTGGCCATGATGCCCATGGGCGTACCGGGGTACACCCCTCGTGCTCCCTCGAACTGGAGAAAGAGATCGGTCGGTCCGCCATAACGCATTGACGTACTGTGCAGCAGCGCCACGGCGCCCGACCCCGGCAGCATGCCACCATGCGGGACGACGTGCGCGGCCGTGAATCCGAGCTTGCGGTACGCATCTACCGATTTGTCCGACGGGTCCATCAGGTCGCGGACGTCCACATGTGGCTGGATGCCGGCACGCTCGGGCGGTGGGTTCGATCGATCCGGGACGGGGGCCGGATTGTCCGGGCGCCCGGGTTCGGGAATACCGGCATGCGAGAGGGCATCGATGAAGCCGGCCACGACGGTTACGGAGTCGCCGTCGATGGTGGATGCATCCCACGGTATGGTCACATTCCGTCCGACAGCTTCGATGACGCCGTCGCGCACGATGATTGTACCCCGCTCAATGACCCTCCCGGGCTCCTGCACAATGCGTGCATTCTGGATGGCCCACGCGCCGGTGACATGGGGAATATCGTCCGTGGACTGCGCCCGGGATTCGATCGCCGTTGCCGCGCCCAGAAGGCTCATCAGGAGGAGCGTGCCACCTGTGCACGCCAGAAGGAGTTTTCGCTGCATGGTGGTGAAAGCTGCTTGGAAAAGATTGCGTTCAGGCCTCTGCGGACCATTCGTCGACGACGCCAAGGATGATGACGTTGGCTGGCACGTCGGATGCCTTCATGAGCTGCTGCACGGCAGCACCCTCACGGGCAACCACGACGATATCATCAACACCGGCGCCATACCCCGGGTCCATGGCCAGCATATCGAGTTCACCGTCCAGGTCGCCAAGTGTGTCGACCGGATGCACGATCAGCAGTTTGCCATTCCTGAGGGGTTCTTCTTTCCGGGTCGATACGATGGTACCCGTAACGCGGCAGAGTTGCATGTGGGTGGGATCACATTGAACAAATTCGTCCCACAATGTACACAGTTCGACCGGATTGTTCCGGCAAAAATCCATACCCAGACCCTATTTCACCAGGAGGCGAAGCTCTTCAATGCGCCGGACCACCGTTTCGCGGTCCATGGTACGATAGCGCTCCGGGAGCAGGGCGCGGGAAGTGCACTCCATGACAGCGACCAGGGTCTGGAGCTCCACTTCCAGCGGGTAGGTGGGCGGCATGAAGTCCTCGACCACTTCCTGCAGTATGCGTGGCGTCACGTGCCCCTTCGTACGACCATCGGCGGCCGCCCGGAATCGGGCCCGAATCAGGAGTGCCTCCATGTCGGCACCGGAAAACGTGCGCTCGCCGTTGAGGAGTGCATCGGGAACGTCACTCATTTTCAGGTCCACTCCGGTACGTTTCATCATCACGGTAAGCAGTTCTTCTCGCTCGGCCCGCGTGGATGGATAGAAGAGGGCAATGTGCTCTTCGGCCCGCCCCTGCCGCTTGAGATCGACCGGCATGTAGTCCGGGCGGGCCGTCAGCAAAAAGAAAATGATCTTTCCGCGGTGCTCGGTCTTACTCATGAACTGTGCAATCTGTCCGAACACGCGTTTCGATACACCGGAGTCACCGCCGGCATCCCGGTCTCCGAGTGCGGCATCGGCCTCGTCAATCATGACCGCGACCGGTGTCATGGCTTCCAGCAGGGCCAGGATCTTTTCCAGGTTGGCCTCGGTCTGTCCCTGCCACTGGCTGCGGAAATTCTTCAGCTTCACCATCGGGATGCCCAGCTCTCCGGCGAAGCAGAGGATGCTGAATGTCTTGCCCGTGCCGACGGGGCCACTGACGAGGTAGCCCATGGGAAGTACATCCCGGAAACCGGCCTGAAGTGCTTTTGCCGCTTTTCTGAGATGCGACTTGGCTTCCGTGTGACCGGCCACGTGGTCCAGCGTCAAATCCGTTTCAACGAACTCCAGCATGCCATAGGCTTCGGCTTCAATGAACTCCTTCTTCAGGTCGGACAGCGTATCGAACGTAAGTTCCGTTCCGTTTTCAAGCACGTCGGCCAGGATGGTCCGCAGCTGGATGAAGCCGAGACCGGCGGTCTGAGCGGCCAGCGCGTCCACATCGACTTCCGACCGGCCGGCGAATACGTCCTCGCGACCGCGCAGGTACCACGATGCAAATGCGTGGCGCGGGGCTTCCGAAGGAATGGGGATCTGGATTTCCGCCGTGTACGGGCTCTGCACCATCTGCTGGTTCAGTTCCGACAGGTTCTGGGCTACGAGCGTGACTGTGAAGTCACTGGCCATGAAGAGCGGATCGTGGGACCACTTCTGGAGGAAGACCAGTGCATTGCGGTCCTCGGACGAATACGAACCTGCGTCCGACATCGGAACCACTGTCTCCGCGTAGTCAATGACGCACGCAATGCGGACCCCGTCGGCCAGGCGAATGCGGAAATAATTCTCAAGGATGGAGAAGACCCGGACCGGGTCTTTGGGGAGCTTCTGCGCATATTCGGTGCCGAATATGGTGTCATAGCCGCTGAGGGCCTGATTGAAGTCCCGCCGGGACGCTTTGTCGGCAAAGTGGATACCGCTCGAGCGGTCGAAGAACAGCACCACGTCGCGCGAGGCGAACAGATCGCCCACCAGGAAATCGGTGAGCGACACGTAGGTGTCATCGCCCTGCTCATCCCGCGTGGGCACGAGATCCCGGACCGCGCCATACAGAATGAACTGCGTAAGGGTCTTCGTGAAATACTTGCGGGCAAATTCGCGCGCCCATGCAGGGTAATGAGCGGTGTATTTTTCCAGCAACGATGGCTCTCGGGCGTCAGGCAATGGTCACGTCTTTGTTGAGATAAATGTCCTGGATGGCGTTCAGGATGCCAACGCCTTCATCCATGGGGCGCTGGAACGCCTTGCGACCCGAAATCAGGCCCATACCACCAGCGCGCTTGTTGATTACGGCAGTCCGGACGGCCTGTTGCAGATCATTGTCACCAGAGGCCCCGCCTGAGTTGATGAGCCCCGCTCGTCCCATGTAGCCGTTGGCCACCTGATAGCGCGTCAGGTCGATCGGATGGTCGGACGACAATTCCGTGTAGATGCGCTCGTCGAGCTTCCCGTAGCTGGAATTACCCGAGTTCAATGCCTTGTAACCGCCGTTCTGGGTCGGCTGCTTCTGTTTCAGGACATCGGCCTGTATAGTCGCGCCCAGATGGTTGGCCTGTCCTGTCAGGTCCGCACTCGTCTCATGATTCACACCGTCCACCTTGAATCCGGAGTTTCGCATGTAGCACCACAGGATCGTCATCATTCCCAACTCGTGCGCGATAGCAAACATTTCCGAGACTTCCTCGAGTTGCCGGTTCGATTCCTCCGACCCGAAATAGATAGTGGCACCGACGCCCACGCAGCCCATGTTCCAGGCCTCTTCAATACGCGAAAAAAGGATCTGGTCGTAGGTATTCGGGTGGGTGAGCAGCTCGTTGTGGTTGAACTTCAGGATGAACGGAATGCGGTGGGCATACCGGCGGGCGACCGATCCTAGCACGCCGTACGTGGAGGCGACACCGTTGCATCCACCCTCGATAGCCAGTTTGACAATGTTTTCCGGGTCGAAATAGATGGGGTTTTTGGCGAAAGAGGCGCCTGCTGCGTGCTCAATGCCCTGGTCGACGGGAAGAATGGACACGAATCCCGTACCGCCGAGCCGGCCATGACCGAAGAGCTGCTGCATGGAGCGCAGGACCTGGGGATTGCGGTCGGAGTCCATCCAGACCCGCTCGACGAAGTCCGGCCCTGGAAGGTGCAGCAGACTCCTGTCAATGGTCGTGCTCTTGTGCTCGAGCAGGTGGGAGGCTTCGTCGCCCAGGATGTCGGCAATGCGGGTAATGGAAAGATCAGGCATGGGGTCGTCCGAAAATATGTTGGTTACCCCATGTTACCGGTTTTGAGGCCATCGGGCAAGACGGAGTTCTTCCGGAATCGCTTCCGGAGAGCGGAAATAATGGTGAAGTTCGTCGGCCAGGAGGGGAGCGAGCAGCAGTCCTTTCGAACCAAGACCGGCAAAAACCCACACTTCCGACTGCCCGGGTACGGGGCCGATCATGGGCAGGCGTGTGCCGGGAACGGTGGCCCGGCAGCCCGCAAGGCGCTCCACGATGCGGGCGTTTTCCAGGGCCGGGACCATGCGGGATGCCCTTGCCATGAGGGCGTCTCCCATGTTCGGGTCGGGGGTCAGGTCCACGAATGTATGTTCGTACGTACTCCCGACGAACAACGTGTCGCCCTCGTCAACGATATACCCGTGACCCGAGAGTGCGGGCAGGGGAAGCAGGCCTACGGGACGTTCTATGCGTACGGACTGCCCTTTGACCGCGTGCAGGTGGAGTCGTGGCAGGCGGGTGTGCAGGAACGTACTCGACCACGGGCGCAGAAGGTGGTTTCCAATGCAGAGCAACAGGCGCCGCGTGTGGACCGTACCATCCACGCCGCCCAGTTGCACTTCGAGAAGAGCCTGGGCCGCCGGTTTGGATTCATTGCCTGCGCGCCAGGAGACGAGCGTCGCGGGAAACCGTACGTCAGCGCCCCTGGCCCGGGCCAGATCCACAGCCGCACGGACAAGTCGTGGAATGGAAACCGCGAAACCGGCTTGGACCACCAATATTCCGTATGGTGCATGGACCTGCGGCCAGTCCCGGGGCGCTGGAATCCATGTTCCGAGGTCGGGATGCTCCCGGGCCGCCCTTTCAAAATCCTCCGCCTGGGCCTCGTCCTGGGCCGGCCGGAGCACGCCCCGGGCGTGCGGTGCTCCCCGTCCGCAGTGCGCAGGCGCGGCATGCACTGTGTGCTCCAGAAGCCTTTCGAGGGCTGACAGCGCCTCTCTGGCTCGCCATGGCGGACGTGCACGGCGCGCCATGAGGGGGTTCACGAGACCGGCACCCACGCCACTGGCACCAGCCGCCGGGCCTGTGGCATCGACCAGGAGCACACGCTCGTGCCTCGAGAGCGATGCGGCGGCACAGGCACCCGCCAAACCTGCACCGACTATCAGCGTATCATATGCACTCTTCACCATTGTCCTCACGGTACCGTCCCGTTACCATGCGTACGTTACGTACTACCGATCACTTCAGCACAGTATAGATTCCGACATGAATCCAAGGGAATCCGATACACTCATCATTGGGGGAGGCATCATTGGGCTCTCCATTGCATGGCGACTGGCACGGACCGGACACCGCGTAATTGTCCTGGAGCGCGGTTCGGCCGGTGGCGAGGCCTCGCGCATGGCCGCCGGTATGTTGGCGGCGACGGCCGAGGTCGGGTATGAGGAGTTCGATCTTTACGCCCTGTGTACGGACGCGGTCAGGCGGTGGCCATCGTTCGCATCCGAACTTGAGGAAGACAGCGGTATTTCCGTTGATTTCCGCTCCCAGGGTACGATGGTCGCTGCCCGGGACCCGGATGCGGCCAGCGCGCTGCGCCGCGCGTTCGAATTCCAGCAGGAACACGGGTTCGAGGTTTCGTGGCTGACGCGGGCCGAGGCGCTGGACCGCGAACCGTTCCTGTCACCGCGCATAGCAGCTGCCGTCTACGCTGCGGATGACCACTCTGTTGATAACCGCGCCGTTACGCGGGCCCTTGTTGCCGCCATACGTGCGCTCGGTGGTCGCGTCGAAGAAGAGACCGAGGTGACGGATGTCTTGATGGATACGCAAGGCGGAGACCACCGCGTGCACACCGCCCCTGGAAACGCCGATTGGTCCGCCGGGCAGATTGTCCTGGCGGCCGGAGCGTGGTCGCATGACCTGGCCGGGCTGCCGGAAGTGGCCCGGCCACCGGTGCGTCCGGTCAAGGGCCAGATTCTGACCCTGCGCATGGAGGCTCCGTTTCGGCTGGAGCATGTTGTGCGCGGCACGCGCGCCTATCTGGTGCCGCGGACCAATGGTCGACTGGTCGTAGGCGCAACGAGCGAGGAAATGGGCTTCAACACCGAGCTTACGGCAGGTGGCCTCTGGTCTGTTCTCGACGGTGCGTGGGAGCTTGTGCCCGGCATCCTTGACCTGCCGGTAATGGAAACCAGTGTGGGACTGCGGCCGGGCAGCCGGGACCACCAGCCCATTGTTGGCTGGAGCGACGTTCCCGGCCTTTTCGTGGCCACCGGCCATTACCGGCATGGTGTCGTCCTGTCTTCTTCAACCGCCGACGCTGCCGCCAATGTGCTGCTGGGCGGCGACATGCCGGCCATTATGCATCCGTTTTCTCCCACCAGATTCCGGGTAGAGGCATGAGTGCACCACATTGTCAGGTCAACGGAGAAAAGTACGCCCTGCGGATCGGAACCACGATTTCGGACCTCATTCGAGCGGAAGGCCTCAATCCGGAATCCGTCCGGGGCGTTGCGGTGGCCCTGAACAATACCGTAATTCGCAAAAACGAGTGGTCCGGGACCGTTGTGAACGAGGGTGACAGGATCGAAATTGTAACCGCACAACAAGGCGGGTGAGCGCTATGGAACAGGAAGACTACTTTGAAGTCGGTGGCCTGCAGCTCCGGTCGAGACTGCTTATCGGGTCGAGCGGGTATCCAAGCCCGCAGGTCATGCTGGAAGCCGTCGAAGCATCCGGAAGTGAACTGCTCACGGTGGCCATACGGCGCGTGAATCTGGGCGATATGTCGGGCGAGAGCCTGCTTGGTATGCTCAAGTCGCTGCCGGTTCACCTGCTCCCGAATACGGCGGGGTGCTACACGGCCAGGGAAGCGGTACTCCTGGCGGAACTGGCACGCGAAGCCCTCGAAACGAACCTCGTAAAACTTGAGGTGATCGGGGATGACGAGACCCTCATGCCCGATGTGGAGCAGCTTCTCCAGGCGGCTCGCACGTTGATCGATTCAGGATTTACCGTCATGGCCTACGCGAACGATGATCCCATAACGTGCCGGAAGTTGGCCGATATGGGGTGTGCTGCCGTCATGCCGCTCGCATCTCCCATCGGGAGCGGTATGGGGCTCACGAACCCGTACAACCTGGCTCTCATCCGCGAACTCATCCCGGATGTCCCCCTTCTGGTGGATGCGGGCATTGGTACCGCCAGCGACGCAGCGCATGCGATGGAGCTCGGATACGACGGCATACTCCTGAATACGGCCGTGTCACAGGCCAAACATCCGGTCCAGATGGCGACGGCCATGCGGTATGCTGTGAACGCCGGACGCATGGCCTGGCTCGCGGGTCGCATTCCCCGACGACGCTATGCGCAGGCGTCCTCGCCGAGCGAAGGTCGTATTGAAGCCACTCCGACATGAAAACGCTGCCCAGACTCCTCCTGATTGCTGACCGGTTTACGCGTCCTGACGTGGCGCACCGGGTTCGCATGGCGGTACAGAGGGGAGTTCCGTGGGTGCAATTTCGGGATCATGAGGCATCGATGGATGCGATAGAGTTCACGACGGAAGCGCTCCTTCGCGACCTGTACAGGCTCAACCCGGATGTCCTGGTGTCCATGAACTCCCATCTCACCCGTGCTGAGGCGCTGAATTTACCGCTGCACACGGGGTTTCACGGCGTATCGACGACCGAGGCGGTCAACGTACTGGGAGACAACCACCTGGTAGGCACGTCTGTACATTCCCGTTTTGAGGCCGTGGATGCGTTCCGGGATGGCGCAAAATATGTCACATTCAGCCCGGTTTTCGATTCCCCGAGTCATCCGCAGCAGAAAGGATGGGGCGTCGATATGCTGGCGAAGGTGTGCCAGGCTGTTCCGGAAATTCCTGTAATTGCCCTCGGCGGGATCACTCCGGAGCGGGTAGCCGAATGCCTGCGCGCGGGCGCCCACGGTGTGGCCGCACATTCCGGTCTGCTGCGGAACATCGAGCACACCGATACGGTCTCCGGTTATCTTGCAGCCCTCAAAACATGATTCCGTGTTGAAAATGATACCACCCGTCGCCCTCACCATTGCCGGCAGCGACTCCAGCGGTGGTGCTGGAATCCAGGCTGACATCAAAAGTATGCAGGCCAACGGCGCGTATGCTGCATCGGTTGTTACGGCCATTACCGCCCAGAACACGGTGGCGGTCACGAAGGCCATGGATGTGCCGACGGACATGATTGTGGCTCAGATCAATGCCGTCATGGATGATTTGCCCGTCCGGGCCGTCAAGACGGGCATGTTGTCATCGGTGGCCATCATTGAAGTTGTAGCCGAACGCCTTTCACACTACGGTGTCGGGAATCTGGTCGTGGACCCGGTCATGGTCTCCAAGAGTGGTTATGATCTGCTGCAGGCCGACGCCATGGCGACGCTGCGGGACCGGATGTTGCCGCTGGCGACCGTCTGTACGCCCAACGTCCAGGAAGCCATGCGCCTGACCGGCATGTCATCGATCCGTACCGAGTCCGATGCCCGCCGTGCGGCTTGCATCATCCACGAAATGGGTCCCGGTGCCGTGCTCCTCAAAGGAGGGCATCTGGAAGATGAAACGTATGCCGTCGATGTGCTCTACGACGGGCAGGACTTCCGGGTATACCGCGAGGAACGCATCCATACGAAAAACACGCATGGAACGGGGTGCACCTATGCTTCGGCCATTGCGGCGAACCTGGCGCAGGGCATGCCTCTGAATGCCGCCGTGGCGAGGGCCAAGCTCTACGTAACGAAGGCCATCCGGGCGGGCCTTTCCATCGGATCCGGGCATGGACCGACCGATCATTTTCACTTCCTTCGCGAAGTTTCCGTGTCCAATCCATGAAAGGTCCGTGAGACACGGATCGGTAATATTGGGATAAGCCTTCAAGGCTACTTTCGGGGCGTAACAAATCCGGGCCATCGAGGCCCAGACACCAGACGTCACCCAACCATGTCCCGATCTTTTTTGACCGGTCGGTTTCTGCCCGCACACGGCAAAAGCTTTGCCCGCATGACGGGCTACAGAATCGACGCCCAACTGACAACGGAAGAGCTCCGCAAGCGATTCGAAGAGAGACGCGCGTTCCGCCGGACGAGACGCGCCATGTATACCACGGCGCTCCTGGGGGGGCTCGTGGGAGCCATGGGGCTTCTGATCCTGATCCTGAATGCCGATCTGCGGCCGAGCCAGGTTGCCATGCTCGATGTGGCCGAACAGGAGCTCGTGCAGATGGAGGAGATTGTCCAGACCGTCCAGATTGAGCGCCCGCCCCCGCCGCCACGTCCGCCCGTGCCGGTAGCCGTGCCCGACGATACCATCTTCGATGAGGATGTGGAGCTTGATCTTGACGCGCTGTTGGATCTCAATGATGCCGTCGCTGCGCTGCCACCGCCCCCGCCCCCGGCCGATGATGAGGAGGAGGCCGAGCCCGAGATTTTCACGGTCGTAGAGCAGATGCCTGAGATTGTCGGTGGATACGGCGCCCTGATGTCGGACGTCCGCTATCCGGAAGATGCCCGGCGTGCCGGCATTGACGGTACGGTTGTTGTCCAGGTTGTCGTCGACGAAAACGGCCGCCCTGTCCAGCCGGCCGTCGTACGGTCGGTACATCCCCGGCTGGACGAGGAGGCCATCCGGGCCATCATGCAGCAGGAATTCAAGCCCGGCATGCAGCGCAGCCGCCCCGTCAAGGTGCGTACCAACATATCGGTCCGTTTCCGGCTTGTGGGGTAGGGCGCGTCAGTACCCGATGCGGTCTGCGTGGCGGAACAGGCGTCCATCCTTTATGACGACGTCGATGGCCTCAAGGGCACGGGTATCATCAAGGGGATTGGCGGGCATGGCTACAATGTCGGCCGCCCAGCCCGTCTTGACCAGGCCGCGCTGTCCGTCGAGACCCATCATGCGGGAGGCGCTCAGCGTCATGGCCCGGAGCTGGTCCGCGGGTGGTATGCCGGCCTTGCGGAAGCTGTCCAGGATGGTGAAGGTCAGCGAACTGCGGGTCTCACCCTCCTTGGCGTACACGATGTCTGAACCGAAGACGTAGGGCACGCCCAGCGCGTGGGCCCGTCGCAGACGGTCCACAAAGGCTTCGTGTTCCGCTTCAATGGCGGACAGGTCATCGCCCGTGAACGATTGGGCAAGGCCCTCGACCGTGAATTCGGTGCCTACGATCCAGACGCCGGCTTTTCTGGCATCCTCCAGCACGTCATTGGGCATGTAGGGGCCATGCTCAATGGAATGCACACCCGCGGCAATGGCGTTACGGGCACCCTGTTCCGTCCAGCAATGCGCGGAAATGTAGGTGCCGGCCCGGCGTGCTTCCTCCACGAAAAGCCTGATTTCGTCCACGGAATAGATGTAGCGCTGATCGTCCACCACGATTTTGATGAAGTCGGCACCGAAATGCAGATTCTCACGTACGGCTTTTCTGATTTCGCCCGGCGTGTCGGCGTAGAAGTACTCGGGTTCGCCGAGGGCGCGTTTCTCGGGCTGCAGGAAGAACTGGCCACCAAAGGGAGCAATGATGCGCCCTGCCGTGTGCATCGTAGGGCCGGGCACGAGGCCCTCGGTAATGGCTGTCTTGAGGGCAGTGTCCCCGTAGTTGCCGCTGTTGCCCACATCCCGGATGGTTGTAAAACCGGCCGCCAGCATGTCGCGTGCATTGGCAACGCCCTGGATGGCGCGGTACGGCGTGTTGTCAAGCAGCGACGTAACAAAGAAATTGCCACCGTCCTTTTTGCGGTCCACGACGAGTGACATGTGCGTGTGGGTGTCGAAGAGGCCCGGTAGGACATAGCGCTCGCTGAGGTCCAGCAGTGACTCCTCCCGGGCCCCGACGGCGCCGTCACGCCACGGCCCGACGCGATCAATGATGCCTTCACGGACCACGATTTCCTGGTCCTCCAGGATGGACCCGGACTCGACATCCACCAGGTGCCCGGCGCGGATGACGAGGTCCTGGGCGACAGTGGAACCGGGGCCGGCAAGGACGGCGACAAGCAGCAGTGACGTGATGATTGTTCGGTATACAGGAGACGTGGATTGGAAGTCGTGCATGGAATCGAAGTGCATTGGTGATGTGCTGCAATGTATCATGGAGCGGATGAACCAGCCAACCTCGCCTTATGGCCACACTCCGAAAAAGTCTGACCACATTTGACGGTGTGGCGCTGCTCATCGGAATTACGATCGGTTCGGGCATCTATTCCACGCCGTATCTGATTGCCGGTTACTTCGGGTCCTTCTCGGGCGTCCTCGTGACTTGGCTCGTCGTGTCGGTGTTTGTGTTCGTCGGCGGACTCGTGTATGCGGAGCTCGGCACGCGGATGCCCACGACGGTCATCAAGGTGGGCGGGCTCCTGCTTTTCGTCGTGCTGTTCCTGTTTCTGCTCTCGAGCGCCGAGAGTCAACTGGGTACAGTCTCCGCGCCACTGAAGGACGATGGCTTCCTGAAAAACCTCATACCCGCACTCATGTTGATCGTATTCACACACACCGGCTTCGATCGTGTGGGGTATGTGGCCGGGGAGATGAAGAATCCCCGCGAGGTCATTCCGCGCAGTATGGTCATCGGGCTGGGCATTGTCATCGGTGTCTACGTGAGCGTGATCACGATCTATCACCATGTACTGGGGATGGATGCACTCCGGGCGACAACGATACCGGCCGCGGCCGTTGCCCAGGAAATGCTGGGATCCGTGGGCGCGACGGCCATTGCCCTGCTGGCCATCGTATCGGCCATTTCATCGATCAATGGCACCATGCTGTCATCAAGCCGTGTGTATTACGCCATGGCTCGGGATGGCCTCTTCTTCAAAACGCTCGACTATGTGCACCCCCGGTTCCGGACGCCGACACGGGCCGTCATAGCCCATGTCGTGTGGGGGGGCGTGCTACTCGTGGTGCGCGGATCGTTCGAGTCCATTGCGGCGGGGATGATCTTCGCCATCCTGATATTTTATACAATGACGACGCTTGCCCTCTTCAAATTCAGACGCGAAGGCGTGGGCGAGGCAGGTGAGGATGGCGAGCGTCACAAGGTTTTCCGGATTCCGTTCTATCCAGTCCTGCCGGTCCTGTATCTTGTGGGCGTGGTCGGACTGCTCCTGTTCCGTGCCGTCTTCCAGTGGCGCGAATCGTTGTTGGATCTCGCATTCGTACTCACCGGGTTGCCGGTAGCCTGGTTTTGGCTGCGGGTCCGGGACCAGCGGCAAGAGGACAGCGCGTGACCAGTACATCGTTGACCCGCACACTGTTGACCCGCACACCATTCCTCCGTCACACCTGGAAAAAGTATTCTCATGCTGCAGTCAGTTGATCCTCGAAATGCCGATCTGGTTGTGAACATCAATGGCACATTGTATCCCCGGTCGGAGGCGGGCGTCAGTCCGTTCGATTCCGTGGTCCAGGGTGGCGATGCCGTGTGGGAGGGGCTGCGTCTCTACGACGGCCGCATATTCCGGCTTGAGGAGCATCTGACGCGGCTCCGGGGCTCCGCGCGGGCACTGGCCTTTGAGCACATTCCTCCGTTCGATCACATGGTGAGCGAAATCCGCAAAACCTTGGAAGCCAATGATATGCGTGACGGCGTACATGTACGGCTTACGCTTACCCGTGGCGAAAAGGTTACGTCTGGCATGGATCCGCGTCTGAACCAGTCAGGTCCCACGCTCATTGTCCTTGCCGAGTGGAAAGCACCCGTGTACGACAAACGGGGACTAACGCTGGTGACATCATCCGTTCGCCGGTTCCCTCCCGACTGTCTCGACCCCAAGATTCACCACAACAACCTGTTGCCGTCCATTCTTGCGAAAATAGAAGCCAATGCGGCCGGCGCCGACGCCGCCCTCATGTTGGACAGGCAGGGATTTCTGGCCGAAGCCAACGCCACGCATGTGTTTCTGGTCGTGGATGGTGTAGTGTGTACACCGCGGACCGATGCCTGCCCGGAGGGCATAACGCGCGCTACGGTCCTCGAACTCTGCGCCGCTGCCGGGATTGAAACGCGCGTGGACCACTTCTCAACCACCGATGCCTACCGCGCCGACGAAATGTTCTGTACGGGTACGATGGGCGAACTGGCCGCGATTACGCGCGTCGATGCCAGGCCCATCGGGGACGGCACACCAGGCCCCGTGACCGCGCGGCTGTCCGATCTGTACGGTGAAGCCGTTCTGCACACCGGATATGATATATTGGCCTCATGAAAATCCTGGTCACAGGCGATATCCACATGGGACGGACGTCTTCGCGTCTGGGCGCCGCGACCCGCACTGCCGGGGACGCTTTTTCGGCCAAAGCGGTCTGGGAGCGCGTCGTGGATACGGCCATAGACCAGGAGGTTGGGGCGGTATGCCTCACGGGCGACATCATTGACAACAAACACGCATTCTGGGAAACCACAGGCGCCTTCCGCGAGGGCGTAGAGCGCCTCGCTGCCGCAGGCATTCGGACCCTTGCCGTCGCGGGAAACCACGACTGGGATGTATTCCCGCGCCTGGCAGCCGACTTGGAGTCCGAGTGGTTCTGTATGGTCGGTCGGGGAGGGGCGTGGCAACGGGAAACCGTTCTGGACCGGGATGGAAGGCCGGCTGTGCATATCGACGGCTGGTCATTTCCCTCCCGGACGGTCACGATAGATCCGGTTTCCACCTACGACATGGAGCCCGATCCACAGGTGCCCACACTCGGCATGGTACATGGCGACCTGGAAGTACGCGATTCGCGCTATGCGCCGCTGTCCCGTTCACGCCTGGCCGGTATGCCGGTTGCCGGCTGGCTGCTCGGCCACATTCATGCGCCGCTCTGCGAGGCAGGCCCACCGCTCATTCTCTACCCTGGATCGCCGCAGGCCCTCGACCCGGGCGAAACCGGACCGCACGGCGCTTGGATCATTGACATCGCCAACGGTCGCGTGGAAAAACCCCGGCTGGTGCCTCTCTCAAGTGTTGTCTACGTCGCTCCGGAATACGACGTCTCGACGTGGACAGATTTTCTGATAGATGCGCAGGACGCGCTGATCAGGACTGCACAGTCCCTGGCTGACGATTATCCGATGGCAGAGGTAGCGTCGCTCCGGCCCATTTTCCAGGGGCGAACCAGACTCAAGCACGTCATCCCGGACGAAATGGCGGACCTATCCAGTTTCCGGGACAGCGTGAATGGTATTGAGGTCGTGATTGATCGTGCGCAGGACCGAACTCGTCCGGACCTTGATTTGGAGGGGTTGGCCGAGCGGCCTGGCGCGCCCGGTGAACTCGCGCGGCTGGTTTTGGCGCTCGACGCCTTCACGACGACGAATCCAGGCGCGGACGAGGCGCCACCCGCGATTGCCGCGCTCCTTCGCCGGGCGCGCCGGGCCGCAGCCGGCGTGTCGGACATTGATGTATCGAGGGTCCCGGACGAGGAACTGGTCGATACCATGAGAGAGACATCCCTGGACATTTTGGACCGGCTGATGTCGTGAGTGTCTACATCGACCATATCCACCTGAGAAGGCTGCGGGGAACGGGCGCCGAACTCAACCTGAAGCGTTTGGCACGGGACATCAACATCATTCACGGGCCCAACGGCGTCGGGAAATCGACGCTTGCGCTTGCCCTGCAGGAAGTATTGTGGCCAGGCAGCACGGAGCTCGCACGGCCCAGTCTGGATGCCGAACTGGATGTGGACGGCACGCCATGGCGGGTGCGTATAGAGGCAGGGTACGCCGAGCATGACGGTCCAGGCGGAGCGCGCCCTGACCTCGGCTCGGCAGATCGACGCACGCGCTATCTGTTGGCCCTGCACGACCTGGTGGTACCCGACTCACAGACGGATGCCGCGTTTGCTGCCCACGTACTGCGCGAAAGCCTTGGCGGTCATGATCTGGATGCCGTGGCGGCAACGCTCGGGTTTTACGCAAAACCGACGCAGCCCCAGGGGTTGAAAAAAGAGGTCCGTGAGGCCAAGCATGCACGGCAGGCGGCCCTGGAGCGTGCCCGTGCGCTTGAAGCGGAGCGCCAGGATCTGGCGCGCCTGCGGACGGAGCGTGAGCATGCGAAGCGCGCCCGGCAGGAAGCCAACATACTGGACCGTGCGCGCGAGTTCGTGCAGGCGCGCCAGAAACTGGAACATGCCCGGGCCGATATGGAAGCCTTTCCGGCTGTCATGGAATTGTTGCGGGGAAACGAGAAGGAAACGCTGGATGACCTGGAAAGCAGAAAGGGGGATCTGGACGGGAAAATCAGCCGGGAGGAGCGTGAAATTGAGCGGATAGGCCGCGTGATCTCGGAAAGGTTGTTTCCGGGCGGGACGCCCGATCCTGCCCGCCGGGGACACTGGAAGGGGCTCGTGGAGCAGGCTGAGGACGTGGAGCGGACGCTGCGGGATGTGCAGGCCGATCGAATCAAAGCCGAAGTCGCGCTCCGGGAGCTCGATGTCAGGCTCGCTGAGACCGCGGGTGCTGCGGAAGTGACCGGTATATCCCGGGACATGGCCACGACGCTGGACAGGCTGTTCCGGGAATGGGTGTCACTGCAGGGTCGAGAAACTGTGCTGAGACAGCAACAACAAGCACTTGAGATGCGGCGCGTGGAACTGGACGAGCCCGCTGCGAAGGGCGAAAACGTCGCTCGGGGGCGGGAACGCATGTCGACCGATGCGCTCCATGCGGCCATTACGCGGCTCGAGGACTGGCTGAGAGCGCCCAAAGAGGCGCAAGCTGCCGAATCTGCCATCTGGTGGGTCGTTCTTCTGGCAGGCCTGCTTGCCGTGACCGGTATACTTGCCTTCCTTTGGGCAGGGCCTTTATTCCTGGCGGCTCCGGCTCTGGCCTTGGTCCTGCTGATTCTTTTCTGGCGCAGGAAACGGCCCGCGGAGGCGTCTCGAAGGAGCGACGTAGAGCGCATGTGGAACGGGACCGAAGTGCCTGCACCTGCCGCCTGGACGGAACAGGAGGTCGTCAAAACACTCAGAATGCTGCTGGGTCAGGTCGTGGAGGACAAGCGACGCAACGACGAACAGCTCGATATTGGTGCGCGCCTCGAGAAAGTCGCCGAAGACATGGTACATGCGAGGCAGGAGCGTGCGCACCTGGCCTCTCAGATGGAAGCGTTGGGCAGAGAAATGGGATTTCCGCTCACGCAGCGCGGAGCCGACGATGACGAATCGTTGACGGCACGTGGAATTTGGCTTCTAAGCGTATCGGAGGAGCTGGTCTTGCGGGGAACGCTCTCGGCACGGCTGACGGAGGCGCAAGCGGCCGAGAGCGCCGCCGAGGAGCAGCTCAGGAAGTTGCTGGACGAGCTGGGTGTCCTGTCGGATGTGCTGGACTTGGATTCCGTTCCTGACAGCGCGTCAGCGGCCCGCGCCGCCCTGGAGCAATTGCAGGCGCGGATCCAGGAACTTGATGCCGCCAAGCAGGAGCGCGACGCGTCAACCCGGAAACTGGAAGACGAGTGGCGACCCGAGCGTGAGGACGTTGAAAGCCGGATAATCAAACTTTTCGAGGATCTGGGTCTGAATTCGGGCGATGAAGCGGCGTTGATCCGGCTGCTCGAAGCGCACGAAGCTTGGAAGGAGGCCGGCACGGCGCTGCGTGTGGCCGAGGCCCAGGTACAGCAGGCCGAAGAAAGGTTGCACGCCGAAACACGGCCGGAAGGAATGGAGCCGGTGGAGGCACTTCTGGCATGCCCGGTCCCCGAGCTGGAAGATCAGATGCAACGTGCCCGGGAACGGGCTGCAACGTACGACGACCTGGTCGATCGCATTGGGAAGATCACACTCAGGATGGGAGCAGCAGTGGACAACCAGGAAGTGGCCCAGGCCGCCATGAAGCTTGATGCCGCCAAGGAGAAACTGCAGCATGCAGTGGACGACAATGTGAGATCCGTGATCGGAAACGAGATCGTCCGGTTTGTACGCGATAAGACCGTGGAGGACACGCTCCCCCAGGTGTTCGTGCGCGCGCGCGAACTGCTGGCCTCATTCACAGCTGGTGCGCTGGAGCTTGTACTGGATCTGACGCCGGAGCAGCCCCGGTTTCTCGCCAAAACGGACGGTTCCAGTACCGCTCGTCCGGTCGCAGAGCTCTCTGTGGGAGAGCGTGTACAGCTGCTCATGGCCGTACGGATGGCGTTTCTGGAGCAGGAAGAGACATCACCCCTGCCGCTGATTCTCGACGAAGCGCTTGGAACGACAGACGATGTGCGGGCGCGGGCCATTGTCAGCGCGCTCATGGATCTTGCCGGGCGCGGACGACAACTGTTCTATTTCACGGCGCAGACCGACGAAGTGGCCAAGTGGATGGAAGTACTCGGCAGGCTTGACGGGGCCGTCGAAGATCGTGTCATGGACCTGGCCGCCGTGCGCCGGGGATCGGCCAGTGAAGCCGCTCCGCTGCCCACATCGGGAGCGACGTGGTCCGAGCCCGACATTCCGGCGCCCGGCGGCCAGGATTACATCACGTACGGACGCCGACTGGGCGTACCGGGAATCCGGCCGCATGAAGAGGGCATCGATGCCGTGCATATCTGGCACGTCCTCGAGGGCAGCGATGACGTCTACAGGCTGCTCCGGCGCCGCGTCGAGACTGTGGGTCAGTACAGGGTGCTCGCGAGGGCTGCCCACCCCGTGACGGGATCGTCGGCAGACCGGGACGCGGTGCTCGCCCGGGTGGATCTGCTGGATGACGCCATGTCGTTGTGGAAGCGGGGGCGAGGCAGACCACTTACGCGGGACGTGCTTCAGGAGGCACCCGGCGTTTCCGATCGCAAGCTGGATGAGGTGTGGGCACTTACGCGGCAAAAAGAGTACGACGCCAGAGCGCTCATAGACGGGCTGGAGGCAGGCGAGGTGTCGCGTTTCCGTGAGGACAAGCGCGAAGAGTTGCGCGGGTACCTGGAAGAGAAGGGGTTTATTGCCGGGGAAGATCCTCTGTCTGCCGAAGATGCCCTCATGGAGCTCCAGGCGCGTCACCCGGACGCGGGCGTGTCCTGCATTGAACGCGTGGTTTCCGTTCTGTGGCGCACGGAGCCGTAGATGGTGCTCCGGCGAAACGTTTCTTCAGCGGACCGGCACGTCGAAATACGTGTCAGGATACGGCTCGTCGATGAGCGTATAGTGCCACCATTCGGCGCTGTAGTTGCGGAAGCCGGCTTCCTCCATGAGTGAAAGGAGCAGGGAGCGGTTGGCCTGTGCCTCCGCAGAAATGGACGTGTCGGCGGTGGCTGAAGATGGGTCGAAGTAGTCGAAAGGTGTTCCCATATCGAGCACTACCCCGTCCCGGGACAGGGTGAGATCAATCGTGCTGCCACGGCTGTGGCCGGAACGCTCCGCAATGTAACCGTGCGCAAACAGGCTGTCCTTGGGTACGAATGTATAGTAATCGGCCTTGCGCAGTGTATCGGTATCGTCTCCTGCCCATTCAACAAAGTGATCGACGGCGCGCTGTGGCCGGAAGCAGTCGAATATGTGGAGCGAAAGTCCGTGCCCGGGATCGTCCGGCTCGGCATCGGAGAGCGCCGCTGCTGCGTCCCCCAGCGCATTGGCAGCTTCAGCCGTGAGCAAGCATTCAGGACGTTCATATCCGCGGGCCGGCGTACCCAGGAAGTTTTCCTCCCCGGCATAGCGGATGTCCAGCACGGCGTCAGGGATGGCTGCCGAAATGGCAATGAACGGGTCATCGCCGCCGGTGCATCCAGGCAGGAGGAGCGGGCAGACGGAAACCAGTAAGAAGGCAAGCGCGTGGAGCGCATACCGTGATGAAGCGAAAAAGTCTTTCAACGGTTCAATCGGGAAAACAGTGCACTGATATGTTCGGATGCCCGCTGCCAGTTGAACGATTCCTCTACGCGTTTTCTTCCGGCAGCGCCCATGGCTTCCGCCCGGTCGGGATCTGCGAGCAATCCGGACAGGGCACGGGCGAGTGCCGCGGCATCGTCGGGCGGCACCAGCAGACCGGTTTGTTCGTGGTCAATGGCGTCAGGAATCCCCCCCGTATCGGCGCCAACGACGGGCGTGCCGCAGGCATTTGCCTCGAGAAATACGATGCCGAATCCTTCCACATCGGGGCGCGCCTCTCGGGCCGGCAGTACGAAAACATTGGCCGCGGAATAGAGCGTGCGGAGATCCTCCCAGGGAAAACGCCCCAGGAAGTGTACACGCTCGGTGAGTCCAAGCTCCCGCGCCAGCGCAACGAGTGCGTCTTTGTCCGGTCCGTCGCCCGCCACCACGTAGGAGGCATCGGGATGATCGCGAAGCACATGGGGAAGAGCCTCCAGCACCGTATTTACCCCTTTCCGTCCGACAAGCCGACTGACCGTCAGGATCATGGGACCGTCGGGCACACCCAGTCGCGCCCGCAGGGCGGCGCACTGTGCTGCATCTACCGGAAAAAAAACGGACGGATCCGTGCCGTTGTTCACAACCTGCATGCGTGTGGCGGGGACGCCAAGCGGGACGAGGAGCGATGCCGTGTAGCGACTGACTGGCAGGAGCAGGTCAGCACCCCGGACAACGTGCCTGCGAATGGCGTCGTACGCGGCCTGCCCCCCGGGAATCCGCACCGGTTCGAGCAACAGCTCGCGTCCGTGGGCAGCCAGGGCCAGGGGAATATGACGGCGGGCTGCGCCGGCGATGCGCAGTGCGAGTGCGGACGGCCACGCAACCGCAAAAGCCACGTCGATGGCCTCCCTGGAGAGTACGCCGCGAAGGGTCGGCACCGCTCTCAGCGGGAACATGTCCTGGGTCGATGCGACGCGGATCGTGTGCACGCCATGGGCCGCGAACCCGGTGTCAAGGTGGGATGTGTCGGGCCGGGCCGGGCACACGACGCTGACGCGGTGGCCGCGTGATGCCAGGCCGCGCGCTACTTCCGCCGCATAGGTCTGTGTACCACCGACATCGGGCGGAAAGTCCTGGGTGACAGCGAGTATATGCATCAGACGGGTGCGACGCTGCCTGCCAGGCCGGGCGCAGGACGCCTGCCGAGGAAGCGGTCAATCAGATCAGCCCAGGGGTAGGCCAGCAGGAAAAGGATGGCGTTGTTCGCGGGAAAGTTGATCTGCATGGACATGAGAATACCGACATGCATGGCCATGAGAAGCGTCATGACCCAGGGGCGAAAGCGGGGTGACCAGATAAGTACGCCAGTGAGTTCCGTGACCAGACCAAACGCAAGAATGGCAGTGGCAAGCGGATACTGATCAAGCACCAACTGCTGGAAGCGGTTTACATTGATTTCACCTGACTTGGAGAAGACATCGACCGTCCGCTCCTGGATCCACATCCACATATGGCCGCCGTCCACCCAGAGGGGGCCGGAGGCGATGAGTTTGGACATGGCCGCCGTCGTGTATCCGAGGCCCAGGAAGAAGATGATGACGCCGAGCGCGAACCGGCGGCTGTGTTTTTCTTCCCGGAAGGCGAGGTACGCCAGGCCCAGCGCCACAGCCGTAAGCCCGACGACATTGGATCCGTGCGATATTTCACCGAGGCTGTAGCGCGACACGTATTGCAGGTGGAAAGAGATCGCCAGTAGCATATAGCCGCTGCGGTGCAGCCGAAAAAACCCGACAAGGGCGGCGGCCGTCATGAGTCCGGCGTTCACAATGGACAGGTTGTTCTCGAACATGAACGAAATGTCCACGAACCGGGCAATTCCGAGAGGCAGGACGACGTCGGCGATGTTCGGAATGTAAAGCCCCCATTCCCAGCCGAACCAGAGTGCCCAGCCGATCATGACCACTTCAAATATCCTGAAGAAGAGGATTTCGCCCCGTGTTTCCATCCGGTCGGGCTGGAAGAGCATGTGCATGATGCGCTCGGTCATGGGGATACCTCCGGATGCAGGATGGTAGTATCGGGCGTCATGAGGATGTAGGGTTCGTAGCGGACGGATATGGAGCGGTTGTCGCCCAGTTCGCCGGTGACCCGGTAAATGAGCAGCGTTCGATCGGTCAGATTGGTATGGAACAGCCTGCGAAGCGCCTCGGTGCGGCGGGGCGTCCATTCCCTGGATTTGGACACAAAATTGGCAACATCATTCTGGTTGATGCCCGTGGGTCCGACGGCGAAGGGGCGACCAAGGATCATGTCACGCGAGGTTGGTTCCCACGAAACAACCCCGGCGTCAGCATCCGGAATTTCACGGACCACAGCCCGCACCCACGGGTTTCCTGCCTGTGAGAACATTGGATAAATGGAAAACGGCCAGAATTCCCCTAAATTCGTACTGACCAATACGGCGTACACCAGGAACGTGCCCAGCAGCCATTTTTTTGCCCGGTTGAGATATGACATTTGTTCGTTTGAAGACTGCATTTGAGAAGTGGCGGATATTTCGCGAGACTCGCGCGGGGCACATGCTTGTCCGCACACTTCGGGTGATACTTCTTACAGGTATTCTGGGACTGCTTGCCTGGCAGCTGACGTCCGTCGGATGGGGGGAGGTACTGCGTAACCTGCCTGTCCATCCGCTTTTCTATCTGTTCTTTCTGATGCTGTACGTGCTGCTGCCCATCGCAGAGTCGTTCATATATCGGGTAACGTGGGAGTTTGATGTCGTCAAAGCGTTTCCGGCACTGATCAAGAAACGAATTTTCAACAAGGATGTCGTGGGATATTCGGGTGAAGTCTATTTCTTTGACTGGGCACGGCGCCAGGTGACGTTGCCGAAACGCCGAATAGCCGAGACCATCCGGGACAACAACATCATTTCGTCGGTGGCATCGACCGTGGTTTCTGTCGTGTTGCTGAGCGTATTCCTGACAGTCGGGGAGTTGTCCCTTGACCGGCTGGTGGGCAGGCGAATGGTCATGTGGCTGTTGCTGTCCGGCGTCGTTTTCGTGATTCTGATACCCGTATGGATTCGTTTCCGGCGCTTTCTGTTCAGCATGGAGTGGCGCTCGGCCGGGATCATCATGCTCATACAGGTTGCGCGGCTCATCACCGGACAGATGCTCCAGATAGGTATGTGGGCTGTTGTCATGCCTGATGTGCCGCTCACGGTGTGGTTCACCTATGCGGCCGTGAGTATCATACTTTCCCGTATTCCCTTCCTGCCCAACCAGATGCTGGTGTTCACGAGCATTGGTCTTGGCCTTTCAGGCCCCCTGAGCGTCGCCCAGGCTCCGCTTGCGAGTATGCTTGTGGTAGCCGCCGGGCTCGACAAAATACTCAACCTGACGCTATTTGGACTCATTACGTTGACAGGCAGGGATCGCAGGGCGGCGGAGCAGCCGGCGTGATGTTCACACCGATTACATGGAACGCGGTCAATATCAGAAGGTATGGAAAACAGACGACTAAATAGTCTTTTATACACAGAACGATCCTTACATCCCAATACGCCTCGTACCGCCATGGAAATCATCCAGTCCCAGCCAACGACCGTGCCGTTCACCGAGCGGACCATTGCAGACCTCGTCTCGGAAGACTTCCGCCGGGGTATTGTCTTCAAACAGTTTGGCATTGACTTCTGCTGTGGAGGAGGAAAGTCGGTAGCCGACGCATGCGCTGCCAAAGGCATTGCGCCGGAGACGCTCCTCCAGGCACTGGTCTCGGCCCACCCGTCTGCGGGGCGCAGCGTTCCGTCCCAGGCAGGTTCGTGGTCGCCGGCGTTCCTTGCCGACTACATCGTGAATGAGCATCACTCATGGGTCCGCGAGCGGATTCCTGTCCTGAAAGCATTCACGAAGCGTGTTGCCGCCGTGCACGGACACCACTACGCGGAGCTTGCAGAAATCAGGGATGTATTTGCAGACCTGGCGGATGAACTGGAAGCCCACATGGAAGATGAGGAGCAGCGGGTCTTTCCTCTTGTTTCACGCGGCGATGCGGCCGGGACTCTGCCCGGTCTGATCGAAGAGCTGGTAGCGGAGCACGAATCGGTCGGCGGTGCCATGGCCCGGTTGCGCGCGTTGACGAACGACTATACACCTCCGGAAGGCGCCTGCAACACGTTCCGCGCAGCCTACGCCGGCCTTGAGGACTTTGAGGAAGACCTGCATGCTCACGTGCATCTGGAAAACAACGTGTTGTTCAAGCGGGTGTTGGCGTAGTGTCAACCGGCCGTAGCCACCCGTAGCGCGCAGGTTTTCAAGGCCGCATCCGCGTGACGGGTGGGCAGAATTCCACGACTCCGGGTTTTCTCCACCACCCGTGCGATCATGGTGGCCCACCTGCGCACTGCCGTCTTCGGACGCGCTCGTCCAGTCGCCACACGTGTGGTCCGCGCCGTCCACTCCGAACGACGTTCCGTCGAGACGGGACCCGGTCAGGATATCGTGCATGTTTGGCGAATCGCCCCGGCCGTTGAGTGTATCGCCACGCTCGGAGGGCTGTGTGGCTTTCGTCAGATTGTTGTGTCCGTGCAACTCGTCAAGGTCCTGTGCGATCTGGACGCCTGCAGCATTCACCCACGGGCCGGATGCTGGGAAACCATGGAAGGGATGAATTTATGGATGGATACGATGCATGCAATGTAATAATATGCACGTATAAAGCACGAAACCACTGACCATAACTTGATGCCGACAACCACATGCGCAACGTGATACTGATTCTTCTCCTGATGCTGACGTCGTCCACGGTATCTGCCCAGACGTCCGGGCTCATGTTGAGCGAAGTGCACGCCGGGGAGGGGTGGGTTGAACTCGTCAATGCCGGCACCGTAACCATCGATACGGGTGCCTATTTCCTGTGCAAATTTCCAACTTACGCGCCCGTCCAGGGTCTGGATGTGGTGGCTGGAAGCCGCATGCTTGAGCCGGGGGAATACGTTGCCGTGGCTTTTGATGCGCTTCCTTCCTCAAACGGCGAGGTCGGGCTTTACGTGCCCGGCACATTCGATTTTTCCAATGCGGACAATATGATCGATTACATGGAATACGGCTCCGGAAATCATACGCGGGAGCCGCTGGCTGTATCGAATGGATTCTGGGAAAGCGGTGCGTTTGTAACTACCCCACCAGCCGGGCAGTCCATGGCCCGTGCCAGTTTCAGCATCTTCGGCCCGAACAACTGGGAGGCCATGTCGCCCTCACCGGGTGCCCCGAACGGTATTGTCACCTCGGTAGACGACAACAATGCGCTTCCGTCGGACATCTCCATTTCACCTGTCTATCCCAACCCGGTACGGGATGCCGCGTCGTTTGATGTACATATCCCGCGGACGGAAAGCGTGCACATTACGCTCCACGACATGTTGGGTCGGGAAATAAAACTACTGCACAGCGGAGCCGTTTCGGCAGAACGGACGTTCCGGGTCGACATGACAGGCCTGGCGGGAGGCATGTACTGGGTGGCCCTGGAGGGCGAGTCTTTCAACAAGGTATTGCCGCTGGTACGCCTGAATTGACCGGTACCTGAATCCTGGGCAAGACGCGTACGTACGGCATGTCCGATGTATCTACCCAGATTCTGCCGGCCCGTCGGCGCCGAAAACAGCATACAGGCGGTTTTCACAGACAACCCACCCCGGAGCTGATACGGGCCCGGAATCTGCAGCGTGGCGGTCCGAACGGGAACGACGATATGTTCTGGCTGCTCATAGATACGTACAATGATGACCGCAACGCGTACCTCTTCGAGACCAATGTGTTCGGCACGCAGGACGATGCCATCATCACGGACGAGAGCATGTCACGCAGTGACTGGCAGTGGGACGGAATCTATGAGAGTGAGGGGCGGATAGCGGACGACGGATGGCACGTGGAACTGGCTATTCCGTTCAAGACCATCCGGTTTGACAACGCACATGAACTGACCATGGGTGTCGCCATCATGCGATTCCTGAACCGGACGGGGGAGCGCTCACTCTGGCCGTACATTCCCCGCAGGTATTCTGCGGGCATTTTCCAGGTTTCCCAGTATGCAAGTCTGGAAGGTATTGAAGGCGTCAAGCCCTGCCGCAACGTGCTCATCAAGCCGTACGTCATATCCGGCGCCCAGAAATCGCGTGTCACGGAAAACGGATTCGAGACCGACACGCAGCAGGATATCGGGCTTGACGTCAAGTGGGCCGTGACGCCCAATTTCACGTTCGATGCCACCGTCAACACGGACTTCGCCCAGGTCGAATCGGACAATGTGCAACTTGATCTGACACGGTTCAATCTGTTCTTTCCGGAAAAGCGGGAATTTTTCCTGGAGCGGCAGGGGCTCTTCGAATTCGGCAATACGGGGCAGACGCAGACCTTCTTCTCCCGGCGCATCGGCATTACGAACGATATCCTGGCCGGAGGGCGACTCGTTGGTCAGTTCGACAAAATATCGATCGGTGCCATGAACCTGCAGGCCGACGACAACAATGATCTTGGGATTGCAGGTGGAAACAATACGGTTTTGCGTGCCCGTGTGGACGTGATTGACCGCACGACGCTCGGCGCGATCTTTACCAAGCTGGAGCAGGATAACACGTGGAACCGGAGCCGACGTGCGCGGCCGATTCTGGGGCAACAGCGAGTTTTCAGCCTGGTTCTCGCGCATAGACGACAAGGATGACACCCTTTCGGACGGCGCAGGATCGGCCAACCTGACGCTACGAACCTCCGATTGGTCGCTTGGCACGGCCTATGACAATGTGGGACGGCGTTTCAACCCGGCGCTCGGTTTTGTCCGGCGTCGGGACATGAAAAGTTACGCGACGAATGCGACCTACAATCCGTTCATCGGAGACAGCTTTTTCCGCTCGTACTCCGTAACGGCGAGCGCGTCGCTCATCAACGGGCAGGACAACCGGAAACAATCCTCCGATCTGGGTCTCAATGGCAACTTCCGGTTCAGGACGAATGACCGCATCACATGGTCGGTCGGTCGCAATTTCGAGCGCCTCGAGGAGTCCTTCTTCCTTCGCAGAGATGTCGAACTGTTGCCCGGCGATTATGTGTCCAATGCCGCCTCGGTCGGATTTCGCACGGACAACAGCAAATTTTTCTCGGCGAATGGCAATCTGCAGTTTTCGGAGTTCTTCGGCGGGGACAGAACCACGTATCGCGTGGGTATTGGTCTGCGGACCGGGAATTTGACCTGCCCGTTGCCAATGGCTCGTTCAACGCAACCACTTTCGGAATGAACCTGAACGCCGCGTGGAGCAGGAAGCTGTTCGCCAACAGTCTGATCCAGTATGACAATTTCTCGGGCGATCTGCAGGCCAATGTCCGCATTGACTGGATCCACTCGCCCGGTGCGGACCTGTTCATTGTGTTCAACACGAGTTACAACTTCACGGGAGACGATGATCGGTTCGATGTCCGCAATGCACTCCTGAACAACCGTGTGGGCATTGCCAAGCTGACCTATGTGATCCAGCTCTGACCGGGACGCACGTTGCACATGAAAAAACTGCCGGGTCCCTCCCCTCATCCGGAAAAGGGAATTCCCGGCCTCGACCCGGACAACGTCCGCCCTGCCCGGCCGTAGAATATGACAAGCCCTGCACCACCACAGATGGAGGCCTGTCATGAACACGGAACGAAGAGTAGCCCTTGTTACCGGCGCGGCATCGGGAATCGGACGCGCCATTGCTGAATTGTATGTCTCGCGCTGCTCGGCGGTTGTGCTGAGCGATGTGGATGAGAAAGCCGGAGAATCGCTGGCCGAAGCGCTGCGCATGAGCGGCGGAGAGGCCGTGTTCGTGAAGGCCGACGTATCCAATCCCGAAGACTGCGAACGAACCGTTGAGGAGGCGCTGAGCCATTTCGGCCGGCTGGATTCGGCGTGCAACAATGCCGGGATCGCTGGCGAGCAGCACCCGACCGCCGAGTACCCGGTCGAGGCCTGGAACGACGTGATTGCCGTCAACCTGTCTGGCGTGTTCTACGGAATGAAATATCAGATCCCGGCCATGCTGAAAAGTGGCGGAGGCTCGATTGTAAACATGGCTTCGATCCTGGGCGCCGTGGGTTTTGCAGGCGCACCGGCCTATACAGCCGCCAAACATGGTGTCGTCGGCCTGACCAAGGCCACGGCCCTGGAATACGGCGGGCAGGGTATCCGTGTCAACTCGGTCGGGCCCGCGTTCATCAGTACGCCCATGATCGCGGAGTTCGAGGAAGATCCCGAGATGAACAGGATGCTGACCGGGTTACACGCCGTTGGACGGCTCGGCCGCCCCCGGGAAGTGGCCGAACTGGTCTATTGGCTGACCTCTCCCGAGGCCAGCTTCGTGACTGGATCCTATTACGCCGTAGATGGTGGCTACCTTGCCCGCTGAACCCAGGCACCGCGGTCAGTCAGACCGGGAAGCGCGTGCGCTGCTCGAGCGTCATGGGCCAAATGTGCTTCCCGAAAAGCCACCACCTGCCTGGTGGCAGGTGGGACTGCGTCAACTTCGAAGTCCGCTCATCTATATACTGATCGCAGCTGCAATCGTATCGGTTGTGATTGACCATGCCAGGGACGCCGCCTTCATTGGTGTCGTCGTCGTACTCAACGCTCTGATCGGTGGTATCCAGGAATGGAAGGCGGAGAAAAGCAGCCAGGCCCTGCAGCATCTGCTCCGCGTACGCGCGCGCGTGCTCCGGGATGATGAATGGGTGCTGGTAGATGCGGAGCACGTCGTCCCGGGAGACCTGGTCATGCTGGAATCGGGCAATCGCATTCCGGCCGATGCCGAGGTGCTGGTTTCGAATGGGCTCGAAGTAGACGAATCGTTGCTTACGGGCGAGTCGGTTCCGGTGGCCAAGGGACTGGAGGTGGTGTACGCTGGCACGACGGTTGTGCGGGCGCGCCCCCCTTCTCGAGCGCATGGAGCGGCTGACCCGGGTCATTGCCGGCGCGGTGGTGGTGTCGGCCGGGCTGATCGCTATCGGAGGTGTTCTGCTTCGTGGGTATGGCTGGGTGGACATGTTCCAGTTTTCCGTGGCGCTCGCCATTGCATCGAGCCGGGTGTCGGGGCGCGGGGTGATTGTGCGTCGCCTTGCCGCTGTCGAGGGGCTCGGGAGCTGTACGCTCATTGCCAGTGACAAGACCGGGACGCTGACATGCAACGAGTTGACCGTGCGCCGCGTCGTCCTTGCATCGGGTATCGAATTTTCCGTCACGGGAGAGGGCTATGCCGGTGAGGGAAAAATTGAAGGCGGCGACCGTCACGCATCCGGGACAGAACTGGAGGACCTGCTGCGCACCGCCATCCTGTGCAACGAGGCCGAGCTTGAATGCGACACGGACCGTACAGCGGTAGCGGGAGACACGGGCCACACCCCGGCGGCCGAAGATCCAGATGCGACGCGTCCCGGAACCGGAGGCGTCTGGTCCTGGCAGGGCGACCCCACGGATGAGGCTCTCCTGGCCCTCGGTAGAAAAGCGGGTCTGAGGCGGTCCGAGGTGACGAGCCAGTACCCCGAGGAGCACGCTGTTCCTTTCGAGTCGGAGCGGCAATATGCCGCCACATTCCACTCATGCGGCGGTGATGGATCCTCGGCAGAAGGACTGCTTGTCTGCGTGAAAGGAGCACCCGAGAAGGTCCTGGCCATGTGCGGCGATGCTGTCCCTGGAGCTCACCGGGCAGCCGAGGCGATGGCTTCCGACGGGCTGCGCGTGTTGGCGCTTGCGGACGCGGGCGTCGCATCGACCGAAGAAAATTTCGATGGCACACTCCGGCTTCTGGGATTCGTGGGGATGATCGATCCGCTCCGGCCCGGAGTCGTCGAGGCGGTAGCCGCGTGCCATGATGCCGGAATCGGAGTGTCCATGATAACGGGCGACCACCCTGTCACGGCGTTGGCCATTGCGCGCGAGTTGGGCCTGGCGACAGATCCCGGGCAGGTGGCAACCGGTAAGGATGTGCTCGAACATACGCAGGAGGGGACGATTGCCGACTTTGTGGCATTGACCCGCGTATTTGCACGCATTGCTCCCACGCAGAAACTGGATATCGTCGAGGCCGCGCAAGCAGCCGGACATTTCGTTGCCGTGACAGGCGACGGGGTGAACGATGCTCCGGCTCTGAGACAGGCGAATATCGGTGTGGCCATGGGTGCGGCCGGTACGGATGTGGCCCGGGAGGCGGCAGAGCTCGTGATCACCGACGACAATATCGCGACCATTGTGAGTGCCGTGGAGGACGGAAGGGTGGCGTACGACAACGTGCGCAAGGTCGTCTTCCTGCTGTTGTCGACGGGCCTGGCCGAGGTGCTGATGCTCGGCGCCGTGGTCGTGTCCGGGTGGCCGGCGGTCCATGACGGAAGCATCATACTGCCTCTTCTTCCGGTACAGGCCCTGGTTACGAATGGCATACAGGACGTGGCGCTGGCCTTTGAGCCGGCCGAAGGGAATGTGCTCTTGAGGCCCCCGAGGCCGCCTTCTGAGCGCATTTTCGATCGGCTCATGTTGGAGCGGACCATACTGTCGGCACTCGTGATGTCGATTGTGGGACTGGCAGCATTCCACTGGATGCTGGAGTACGCGGACTGGAGCGTGGAGGCAAGCCGCAACGCTCTTCTGTTGCTCGTGGTGTTTTTCGAGAACATGCACGTTGGCAACGCGCGGTCCGAGGTGGCATCCATTTTCCGGCTCTCTCCGCTCAGGAGTCCCATTCTCCTGACTGGCGTGCTCCTGGCCCTGGGAGTGCATGTACTGGCCATGTACATGCCGTGGCTGCAACGCGTGCTCGGCACGTCACCCATCCCGGTTCCACATGTCGTATTGTTGGCCGGGATTGCCCTGACGGTTGTTCTTGCCATGGAACTCCACAAAGTCTACTGGAACCGCTATCATGGCGCTCTGCGAAGTTGATTATTGCTTGTCCAGACACCCCGATGCCGCCGCGATTGGCCGGATAATTTGCTGCACGCCTTCATTGAGGCGACCGGGGGGCTGAGCCATCCGCTGACTGGACGTGTCGGCGCACCATATCGACGAGGCAGTCCATGAAATGCGGGCTGTCGTTCAGGCCTTCGCAGACCTCATACTTAACTATTCCGGCTTCCAGGGCCTCTTTACGGACTTCCATATCCAGCTCAAAAAGTGTCTCGACGTGGTCGCTCACAAAGGCTACGGGTACGATCAGCACGCGCGTGATGCCGGAGTCGGCGAGCGTTCCCAGGTGGTCCGGAGTCGACGGAGACAGCCACTTGGCGGGTCCGACCTTGCTCTGGAAGGCTGTGCTGTGCGGATTGGGCCCGTCCCAGGCATCCATGATGGCCCGGACCGTCGAGAACACCAGATCCTGGTATGGGTCATGGCGCCGCGTTTTTTCGTAGAGTGGCGTACCGTGTGCACTGAAGAGGATATGCACATTGCCCCGCTCTTTTTCCGCGAAACGGGAGAGCCCCTCCGAGATCCGCCCGGAGAAGGCGCAGACGAGGTCCGGATGCGTGGCATACTCGAAAATGAGACTCGTTGGCCAGTCGGGCATGCATCCCTCCTGCTGGAGAGCATGCCAGTACACGACAGAAGCTCCGGTCGTGGTTTTCGAATACTGCGGGCAGAGGGGAAGCAGCACGACGTGGGTAATACCGTCCTCGTGCATCTGCTGCACGGAATCCTCGCTCAGCGGAGGCGCATAGCGCATGGCCATGTAGGTGTGGAATGTGGCACCGGTCGCGGCGGCAAGTTCGTCGGCAAGCCTTCTTTCGAGTAGTACGGCCTGCTGACGCGTGTGCTCATTCAGCGGCGAAGCGCCACCGATCAGGGCATATTCTTCCCGCACACCTTCCGCCCGCTTGCGGGCAATAAGCCGGCACAGCGGGTCGCGCAGCATGGCCGGCAGGGGGATGTCAATGATGGCGGGGTCCATGAACAGGTTGTAGAGGAACGGCTCCACACCGTCGAGTCCTGTCGGTCCGCCCAGATTGAAGAGGACCACGCCCACGCGGTCGCCGGGCCCCACACCGAGGGGCGTACGCGGGTAGAAGGACCCATCCACCATGCGGTGGTCGAAGTGGTACTTTTTGAGAAATTCCCTGGGGCTCATGGTCGTGTGGTTCTGCATGCCAGAATGGCGTCGTGGGCGCGGCGTGCGGTCCGCAGCGCGTGGGACATGGTATGCGGTGCAGAAATGCCATGACAGGCGTTTCCCGTGAAAAAGAGTCCCGGCTCCGAGCGTTCCCTGTCCCGGAGCGAGCGGAGCATGTCGGCGTGTGCGCGGTCATACTGTGGAATACCGTGCTGCCAGACATGAACGTGCGCCGTAACGGCGGGCCCCGTGATGTGCAGCAGGTCCGTGAGGTCCTTCATGACAAGATCCACGAGCGCACTGTCGCAGAGATCGGCGAGCTCCGGACGGCGGGCGCCGGCCACAAACGTGGTGAGCAGCACATGACTGCCCGGCGCCCGATCCGGAAAGAGGGTCGATGAGAAGAGTGTGCCCAGGATTTGGCGCTCTTCGGCAAAGGGCACAAGCATCCCGAATCCGTCGAGCGGATGCAGGACATCTTCCCGGCGAAAACCGAGCACAACGACGGCTACGGGTGCATAGTTTACCGATGTGTCGTGCCGGAAGCCGTCCGTTCGGACAACGACGGGCGCGCTGAGCGATCTGGTGCGGGACGACCCGGAGGACTGGACAACGACGTCAAAATGACCTGACTCCGGGCCATGCCAGGACGCTCGAAGGACCCGCGTGCCGGTCATCAGCTGAGCGCGGCCGGGTCCGGCGCTGGATACCAGGTGCCGCGCCAGGCTGCGGGGAAGCATCTGCATGCCACCCTCAAAACCATACAGGCCATGCCGGGACTGACCCGCCCGCAGCAGACTGCGGTGTTTTCGTTCAGCCGCCACCATGGTCGGAAACGCATTGGCCACGACGAGCGCTTCGGGGTCACCGGCGTGCACGCCGGAAACGAACGGATCGGCTGCCCACGTCAGGAATTCCTCACCGAATCGCCGCCGAACGAACGCTGCCACCGACTCGCCGACCGGGCTCGTGGACCGCACGAAGACTTCCGCAAGAAGCCTCAGTTTGCCACGCCAGGAGAAAACGGGGCTCGAGAGGAAGTCACCAGGGCCCCGGGGGAGGGCAAGGGGAGCTCCGTCTTTCACAATGAACCGTTTCCGACTCGCTGCGCCGGGCTCCACGCGGTGCGCCGCTGCGCCGATGCTGTCAAGGAACCGGGATACGTCAGGCTGGGAGTCGAGGAGCGTCTGGGGCCCCAGGTCCATCACGAATCCCTCCTGCACGTGCGTACGCATGGTGCCCCCCACGTCCTGACGGGCTTCGACGAGGGCGACATCATGGCCCATCTGCCGAAGGTGCGCGGCGGCCGTGAGCCCCGCAATGCCTCCGCCCACGATGATCGCATCGTGTTCCGGGATGTGGCCGTAAGTGGTCATACCGTGCGCGAATAGCGTGCCTGGCCCACACCCAGGTACGCATCGAAGGTCATGGCCATGTTGCGCACGAACAGGCGCCCCGTATCGGTTACGCGCAGGCCGCCGTGCGT
>Ga0210009_1000258_pt1 | contig 65921 bp, 68 predicted proteins | sample CryGeyCG2114_065_FD_185457 | JGI IMG/M metagenome (GOLD analysis project Ga0210009, IMG submission 185457) | Groundwater microbial communities from aquifer - Crystal Geyser CG12_big_fil_rev_8/21/14_0.65 (SPAdes) (version 2) | ecosystem: Environmental > Aquatic > Deep subsurface > Groundwater ...
GTTAGGCCAAAAAGAATTTGAACCGCACCAGCCGTTAAATCCCCAAAAAGCTTGGGCAAACCCTTTTGAATGGTAAGTACATCAAAAAAACGGTTGACCAATTCTGGCGCATGGAAATTGGTCAGAGATTCTACCTTCATCCTAGGAATGCGATAGGTGAACTCAAAAGCAGCTTTGGTGAAAATCCTGCGCTGCAAGTATTCCACCAAGGTAATTTGCATTACTTGCAAACCTCCCGAAGCCAGCACTCCGATCAAAACAAACGTAATAAGAATATAGATTGAGCTAAAAAACACCCCACCAGAAACCAGTTCTACAATTGCCTGAATGCCCAAAGGCAGGGTTAAACTAATAAGCCCCACAAATACCGCGTAAATAAGGATGTAGAAAATATCTTTCTTCTCTTCGGAAAGCAATCTCAAAAGTCGTTTCACAGGCGGAATCGGCTGAGAAGGCCCCCCGTCATCATCATCGCTTACCAAACTTTTGTACGAAAACACCCCCATCAGAATGATTTGTCCTTCAGCATCGCGGATCAAATCCCTTTCAAACTCAGGGGTGAAAGGAACAGTACGTGGGCTCTCTGCCCCGATTTCCAGCACCTCTATTTTCCCCTTTTTATTCGTTGTTAAGATTACGGGAATAAAGGAGTTTTCTTCCTTTTTGATGACCACCAAAGGGATGTCCACCTCGTTGAGTATCCCAGCCAATTGGTCTCCCTCAACGGGTTGGTCCAAAAAGATCACTTTTACCCTGTTCCCAGCTTCAACAAGGTCGCGTTTGAATTCGATCACCTCATCAAGCGCATAAGCTCTGCTGTTCAGGTCCAGATCGTTCAGGCCAATGTCATCTTTGCTCAAGATGAAATAAGCTTCACGAATCAAATTAGTAATGTGGCGGTTGGTCATTGATGAAAAATTAGGAAACTGCTTTAATAATTAGGTTGTATAAAAAATCGGCATTGGCTTCGTAATGCTCATTCTCTCGAAACGAAAAGCTGGTGAGCGAAGGCAAATGCTCGGCAAAAAACACCTGTTGCTGGCTCGCCTGAAGCACCGTACTTACTAGCGCATGCGGATAAACGTATTGGGGATTGATTTCCTTAATAATATCGGCAATTTTAGCACACAGCGACTTAATTCCTCGGAACGAACCGATTTTATTGTCCTCATCCACTTGCTTGGTAAGGTAGGTTTTATCCGATTCATTGATCACGATTCTTTGAAGCGCCTCTTCATCAATAGTTGGAAAAAAAGGATCACGCTCCTTTTTTTCGGTCACCAAACGGATGGCGATTTTCAACTTCTCCTTTGGGTTTTGAAGGTTTTGGGTATGGAAATCAAGACTGTACTCCAACCAATTCCAATACCAGGCAATAAGGTACACCAAAAGCTTATGCTTGTTTTCAAAATACCTGTATACCGAAGCCTCAGTAGAATCTATAGACTCTGCCAATCGCTTAAAATTAAAGCCTTCAATGCCCAATTCATCAATGAGCTTAATGCCATGATGTATGATTTTTCTGCCCAATTCGGTCTCTTGCGGATCTCTTACAAAAAGATTCTCACTCATTTGCAATTGTAGAGTGGCCATGCGCTGCTTATTACGTTATAACTTACTTTTAAATACAATAGTAATACTATCACAAATAATAACCTAATAACTCAAAAACCTAAAAATGGTTTCAACGTTTGAAAAATAATCTTAGTTTACAACAAATCCGTTCCTCATGCCAGAAAAACACAAACAGCTACTTCAGGGAAACCTCCGTTTTGTTGACGATACCACGAAATTCGATCCTGATTTTTTTCATAAGCTTTCGCAACAACAAACCCCTCAATTTTTATGGATAGGCTGCTCCGATAGCCGGGTGCCTGCCACAGAAATTACAGGCACTACCCCAGGTGCCATTTTTGTTGGTCGAAACATCGCCAATGTAGTGGTAAACACCGACCTCAACCTATTGAGCGTGGTATACTACGCTGTAAAAGTCTTGAAAGTAAAACACATCATTGTTTGCGGCCATTATGGCTGCGGGGGAGTAAAGGCCGCCATGAGCAAAGAAAGTTTTGGTTTTCTGGACAACTGGCTCTTGAACCTTAAAGACATTTATAGGCACCATAGCAAAGAACTCAATGCCATTGAAAATGAAACCGATCGGCTGGACCGCTTTGTAGAGTTAAATGTGCTGGAGCAGGCCCGAAATTTGGCTAAAATCTCTTTTATACAAGAAGAATGGGCAGCGGGTGAATTCCCTTATATCCACAGTTGGGTATATCGCTTGGACGATGGCCATATCAAAGACCTAGATTTTTCCATTAACTCCGCCAATGCCGTAAATGCCATTTACGACTACGAATCAAAAATTGAAGATTAAGGCACTCGGCAAAACCCTTTTTGTGTTTTTTGTTTGGCTCAATAAGCTTTGCCCGCTGCTCAAATGGAATTGAGATAGAGGGCATTTTTTTTTAGGATCGGGTTTTGGCAGGAAGGTTAAGATTAGAATTCCCGTTTAAAAACCCGCCCAAAGGCGAAAATAATCTGATAAATAAGACCATTTTCTATTCTTTTAAGTGTGTAAGTAAAAAAATAACGGCTATAAACTTGTGTCCCAAGCGATAAGGGAGAAAACCTTTTGTACCCCCCACCCCACTCGGTACAGTTCGCTGCACAAATTAGTAAATGAAGTATCTAAAAGCATCTCAAGTAAAGGACACTGTTCCGAGTCCCTCTTTTTGGCTATTTCTCAAGAATCTCAACCTCATAAATAAATATTATGGCATCTTCTACAACGTGTGCAGAATGTCGTGCGATGACCAAAGTCACCAGGAAGACCCGAATACTTAAAACAGTCAGATTTTACAATTAATCTATCTCCTCATTTTGTAGTATTGAAGATGACAAATTTTTAAAATTATTACTGGCAGCGCAGAAAATATAGATGGCAATAAAGGTGCAACTTCAGCACTTTTTGTTTGGAATGGATTAAGTGCCTTTTGGGGCACATCATTTCATACAAATCCGCATACCCACGATACACTTCAGTTGGTTTTCGATATTGATAAAGAATTTCTTTTAAAAGATAAATCGATGGAGTGGAGAAAATTTTCTGCCGCTATTATCAGAACTTCTCATGTCCATCAATTAGATAGCAATAATAGCATACAGCTGTTTATCTATTTGGATAAAGAAAGTGACTATGCAAAAAAACTCACAGAGAAATTTCTGCAAAACAAAGACATTAGTGATTTGCAAAACTCTGATATCGGAAAAGTTAGTTCAAATTTTTTTAAAAAACTTTTGGTCATCAGTGATTGTGATAAACTCTTTCAAGGGTTTCTCACGATCATAAATCATCTCATCAATTTTGAAAAACCACATCAAAAAGATGAACGCATTACAGAAGCCATTTCATTTATAACCAATCATCAAGAGCAAACTCTCAAGATAAAGGATGTTGCAAACCATATACATCTTTCTGAAAGTAGATTACGATTCCTATTTAAAAAGCAAGTTGGTCAACCTATCCAGAGTTTTATGCTGTGGCTAAAGGTCATTAACTCCTTAAATCTCGTTTTAAAGGGTAAGCAAATTACCAATACTGCTTACGATGTAGGTTTTTGGGATGCTTCACATATGATTAGGTCTTACAAAGAACTTTTGGGCGTAGCACCAAGTACAATAAAAAAATACGAAAAGGATTTAAAAATAATCTCCTGTGGCGAAACAAATTTCTATACGTTTAGAACAGAGATTTTGAAAGATTGGAATTCGGTAAAACCCTATAAAATCATAGATGTATGAGCACTAAATGCTATATAATATTACTAATGATGATAACGACTTTTTCTTGTTCGGAAGAAAAGAAGAAAGATTCTATAGATGTGAATGCTATCACAAAGGAAGTAACTGAGGTGTTTGATGATTACGTTAACCAGGTCAACAGCAAAGGAATAAATGGCGTTGATTTTTATTTTTCGAAAGATAGTCGCTTTTACTGGATAGAAGATGGCATAAAGCAATATCCCAATAGAGACTCGTTACTAAACGCTATTGAGGCTTTTTATCCAACAGTAAAAACTATAAATCTAAAAGCATCAAAAGTGGATGTAGAAGTTCTCGATTCAAATACGGTAATGCTTTATGTAGAATATGTTGAAGACATTTCATTAAATGCCGGATATGCATTTACCCTCGATGGGGCCATGACTATTTTGACTGTTAAAGAAGATAGCTCTTGGAAATTTTTAATCGGTCATAGCTCCATAAAAAAACCAAGAGGCAATTACTAAAAATTTAATTCATGAAAAATAATCTCGCACATTTTGCCATTTATACAGATGATATGAAACGAGCAAAAGATTTTTACAACAACTTATTTGGTTGGAGCTTTAATAGTTATGGCCCTGAAGATTTTCTTCAAGTAAAGAATGGTTCAGGTAGTAATGCACCATTAATCGGAGCTTTGCAAGACAGGAAGTATAGTCCAATAGATGATAAAATAAATGGTTTTGAATGCTCGATTTCTGTCGAAGATATTGACCAAATAATAACAAAAATTGAAACCAACAATGGCAAAATAGTTATGCCCAAAACTGAAATTCCTTATGTCGGTTGGTTGGTTAAGTTTTTGGACACTGAAGGCAATATTGTTTGTGCAATTCAATATATCAAAAGAGATTAAGCAATGATGAATAACATAATTAAATTCTCAATACTGCTATTAGTACTTTTTTTGAGTGCTTGCAATACTAAGCCTTCGAACACAAAAGAGGGTGATTCGTCAACTGAAGAGAGTTTTTATCTTGGCCAAAAACCACCTGGTTTAATACCAGAGCCTTTTGCTCCCGGATTAGTCACAACTCAGGGTTGGGAATATTGTGGAGGTTTCACACCTGACTTAAAAGAATTCTATTTTGAAAGAGAAGTTGGGAATAGTGAGGAAGAAAAGAAAACGGAATTAGTAGTTATTGAAAATGATGATAATACATGGCAAGAGTCAGTCATATCATCTAGGGTTGGCACACCTTTTATCTCTCCTGATGGTAAGACAATGCACTTAGGTAGAAGATATAAGGAACGTAATGATAACAGAGAATGGTCTGAAATAAAAAAACTCGATTCTCCTTTCGACAGCTTACAAATTATGCGTCTTACCGCTTCTTCCAGAGGCACCTACTTTTTTGATGAGTTCAAACGGGACTTTACAGGCGACATTCGTTATTCACGACTGGTAAATGGAAAGTATGAAGCACCGAGATTACTGCACAAGGGAATTAATTCAGGAGGCAGCTTTCACCCTTTTATAGCCCCAGATGAGTCTTATCTGCTATTTGATAGTGAAAGAGAGGGCGGATTTGGAGATTCTGATATTTATATCAGCTATCGCCAGCAGAACGGAGAATGGGGTGCCCCTATTAATTTGGGTGACAAAATAAATACAAAAGCATGGGAAGCATCAGCAAGTGTTACGCCAGATGGAAAGTATCTCTTCTTTAACCGGAATATGGGCTCAGATAATTATGAAAATGTAGATATTTTTTGGGTGAGCACAGAGGTTTTAGAGAATCTAAGGCCATTACGATAGAGTTACAGTCACCACCAAAAAAGATATAACATGAAATGCATAAAGTTAACTGTTCTGTTAACCTTAACATCGCTAAATACTGCTTTTACACAAGTACGTAATGACGATGCTCAAACGGCAGAAAGTTCTTCTTTGGTATCACCTCAGATTCAGGTCATCCCAATACAAGACTCTAAAACCGAAAGAAAGTATGAACTTTATATAGAGCTTCCAGAAGATTTTTTGGGGAGCTTACAACCGTAAAAAGACTCCTAATTAATAACCAAAACAATTAAAATAGGTGCACCAAAAAGAACTATCCCAATTGACCGACAAAGAGTTGCTCGAAGTAGCAAAAAACAACAAACCATCACCCATGATCGATGCGTTCTTTATTGGTTTTTTAGCCGGAATTATCATTTACGGTGCTGCCGCAAACGCTTGGGGCTTCGTTATCTTAATCCCTCTGTACCTGATTTATTTATTTTTAAAGAAACCAAAGAGATACAGTGAATTGAAAAAGGAACTGGAAAAACGAAACTTACAATAAAGCCCTGAATGAGCTGTTTATACAATCACATCAGCCAACAGTACTTACTCGCCAGCTGAGGGAAGTGGTAAATTGAAGCTTTGTGCTTTTAAGTAAAGTTAGTGCAAGCCTATACCCCACTGTCGCAGGTTCCCCGATTTATCTGCCAAGGGCAGGACCTGTGATCCGATATGAACAAAAGGACTCTGTCCGTATTTAAAATCCTGCATCTTGTATTGCTGAAAAAGACCTCTGCGAGGTGACTAAACTTTTGAGAATTTTATTCCTCAAAATCCTTTGCGTTGCTCTGCGTGCTTTGCGGTAAAGTCAAAGCGGCCCTTTTTCTCACCGCGAAGGGCGCTAAGGCCGCAGAGTTCGCCAAAAAGCATAATGGTACTTCTGGTATTACTGAAAAAGACCTCTGCGAGGTGACTTGAATTGAACAGGCGTATTCTTCAAAATCCTTTGCGTTACTCTGCGTGCTTTGCGGTAAAGCTAACCACTGTCGTAGGTGCTTTGATTGATCTGCCTAAGGCAGAATCTGTGACTGGTGATGAACAAAAGAACTCTGTCTGATAACTCTTAGCCAACCAAAATTAGACCCTTCCTGCGTCAGGGAAAGAAGACCGTCATTTGTAGTTAGCCCAATCTTGTACTTCTGAAAAAGACCTTTGTGAGGTGACTTGAATTGAACAGGCGTATTCCTCATAATCCTTTGCGTTACTCTGCGTGCTTTGCGGTAAAATTGAGGCGGCTTTTTTCTCACCGCAAAGGGCGCGAAGGGCGCTAAGTTCGCCAAAAAACACAATGGCAATTCTTTTACTTCTGAAAAAGACCTTTGTGAGGTGACTTGAATAATGAGAATTTTTGCTCTTCAAAGCCTTTGCGTTACTCAGCGCACTTTGCGGTAAAGTTAACCACTGTCGCAGGTGCTCCGATTTATCTGCCAAAGGCAAAACCTGTCACAGGTCATGAACAAAAGGACTCTGTCTGATAACTCTTAGCCAACCAAAATTAGACCCTTCCTGCGTCAGGGAAAGAAGACCGTCATTTGTAGTTAGCCCAATCTTGTACTTCTGAAAAAGACCTCTGCGAGGTGACTTAACTATTGAGAATGTTAATTCTTGAAAGCCTTTGCGTTACTCAGCGCACTTTGCGGTAAAGTCAACCACTGTCGCAGGTGCTTTGATTTATCTGCCACTTAAGTTCAATACTGAGATTTTAAGCCAAAACAGCTTCAAAACGGCACTTCTTCTCCTGTGATCAAATAGTGTATGTACTTTTTATCCAAAACCCAAGGACTGCTCATGAGTGGCCCTCCATTTTCTATTCCTCTCAACAGTATAATTTCATTTTGCCTAAAAGTGTGATTGAGGCCAAATACAACACCTGCGCTCTCGCCATGCATATTGGAGACGCTCACTGCTTTAGCTATATTTACCTGCAAGGCACACACTTTGCGTTGATGCCAGCTGCGGGTAACGTTTATATGAAGTTTGGTTTTCTTAAATTCGTTTACTGTTCGTGGATCAATACCCAACCTTCGAAATCCTGCACTTACGGTAGCCAGGGCCATCAGGCACAATTTAACCACAAACTCAAGCATCTATGAACATAAAATTCCTTTATAAATTATTGCGAAACCTTGGCTCAAAAACATTTGAAAAAGGAGAAATTATCATTGATGAAGCAGATAAAATAAACAATGTTTTTTACATCAGGAAAGGCTTGGTCCGTAGCTATTTGATCAATGAAAAGGGCGAAGAAATTACTTTTCAATTATTTGCCGAAAGACAAATATTCGGAAATGTTCATACCATATTATTTAACGAACCTTCAAAGTTTACTTTCGAAACATTAGAAAATACAAAGGTATATTTTACAGATTTAAAAACATTTCAGGATTTAAGCACTTCTAATTCGGACTTTTTAAAAATCGACAATGCAATTTTTGGTCGGCAAATTTTGAAACAAGCTTTTCAAAGAATAGATTCTTTCGTTTTTCTTTCCCCTGAAAAGAGATACCAACAATACCTTAAAGATTACCCTAATATAATAAGCCGAGTGCCCGACAAGTACATTGCAAATGTGCTGGGCGTTACCCCTGTTTCTTTGAGCAGGATTAGAAAACGGATTTCAAAAAAGAATTAACAATCCTCTCATTTATTATCTTTTGTTAACGAGTATTTTCCCTCTTTAGAAATAATTACGCATCATAATTTTAAATACTTCTTAGATGAAAACTTTGATGCTTTTTTTAGGTCTGCTATTAACGTCAGTTTCTATGAATGCCCAACAAAGCATTAATGGGATTTGGAACACTGGACAAGACAACACTACAATAGAAATTAATAGTAGCACGGGTAAAATTCATTCTTCTAACAATGAAAAAGCAACCATTGGTAAACTCATCGTCAAAGATTTAAACAAAATAGACAATGCCTACAAAGGCAAGCTCTATATCATCAAAAAAAAACGATGGGTAGATGTCGAATTTGTTCCTAATGGAAATTCCTTAACCGTAACCATTTCTAAAGGATGGCAAAGCAAAACCTTAATGTGGAACTTGGTTGAAAAGTTATAATTACTACGTACTAATATTTTACCTAAAATTTTAAAAATAATGGACTCAATAAAATGGTACTTTTTGGTTTTGATATTAATCGCTGTAATTGCAGAGATTATTTGGTCAAATTATAAGAAAACTGACACTTATAACTTGAATGAAAGTTTAGGGAACTTAGGCGTTTTTGTTGGAAATCAACTGATAAAACCCATATCTATTTTATTCAAGTATATGGTGTTAGAATGGGTAGCTGAGTTCAAGTTTTTTGATATATCCGTTAATCTTTTCACCATAATTATAACATTCTTGGCGGTGGAGTTTGTCTATTATTGGTATCATCGGTTAAGCCACGAAATTCCGATATTATGGGCATTGCATCATACCCATCATTCAGCCATGAAATTCAACCTAACAACAGCAGTAAGATTAAATTGGTTAGGTTTATTCGTGAGTCCACTTTTTTATATCCCTTTAGTTTTGATTGGTTTGTCGCCTGAGATTATTATCTCTTGCTTGGCTGTTGGCCTGTTCTATCAGTATTTTTTACATACCGAAGCAGTAAAAAAACTTGGCTCTTTTGAAGGATTGCTCTTGAATACCCCATCTGCACATCGAGTACATCATGGTTCAAACGAAAAATACATGGATAAAAATTATGGTGCTATGTTAATCGTGTTTGACAAGCTATTCGGCACTTATCAAAGAGAAGAAGAAAAGGTGAAATATGGAGTCACTTCAGGTTTTTTCAGTAACAATCCATTGACAATTAACTTTAGACCATTGGTTGAGTATTTCAAAGGCAATTGGAAAAGAGAAAAGCAAAAAGTAAAAAAACAGTAACAAAAACGACTGTGCCCAATCGAGCATACAGCCTCGCCATCTGTAACTGACGAGGTGCGCCTCTTCCCTCGCCCTTCCACAAACACTTTTTTTTATTTTTATAACTACCTTTAATTTCATTTAAGTCATTGATCAAATTAATACAACATGAGAATAAGTTATTTAATGTTAATGGGTTTGATTGTGATTAGTTGCAAACAGGCAGACCTGCCGGCTATTGAATGTTTCGATTACTCTCCCCTGACAATAGAAGATTGTTCGATCGAAACGCAAATTCAAGCTACTACTTGTATACTCAGAGAAGTGATCTCCGATGGTGGAGGACAAAAATGGGTTTACAGCCACAACGGAGTTAATTATGACCATTTAGAACGTTTTGACCAATTCGAAGGTGTTACAACGCCTTTATGGACAATGGATTTCGAATATGACGGGCAGAATCGAATATCACAGGCAAATAAAAGTGATTTAATATATGGAACTACAACAGAAATTAATTTCAACTATGTCGATCAACCTTTTTTAATCATTACACATTTAGTATTCGATTCTAACCAAAACCTTGTTTTTAATTCTTCTCAAGAATATCCATATTATCCACTGGAAAAAGATTCACTTTATCTGATTGAATCCAATTCCAATTTCATGATGGGATTTGAAGGAGGTAATCGCACGACATTCTACGAAGAAGATCCAAGCAGTACTTGTAGTATACATAATTATACATGGATTAAAACGTCAGAGGATTACTACGATCAACGTCCAAATGTTTTCAGTGATTATGCCGTACTTCAATCAAGTGCTTTTCCTGAACAAATATGGTTTTGGGGAAATGAAAATAATTTAATTGGAGGTATAAATCCTAATGATCCTAATGCCGAATTAGGCATGTTGTGTTCTGAATATCTGACCAATACAAATGGAGATTACTGGATCAAAAGGTTTGTTAACAGAACATATTATTATGATTGTGAAAATTAAAGGCCTTGCCAATACAGATTTTCAACTATTGTAACAAATTCCTTGACTCTGATATTAAAAGAAGAATTCAGAACAGGCTCTAATAAGGTATAAGTAACGGAGATACTTTCGAGTTATCTGCTCTTATGGAATGGTACCCCCTCTTCTTCAATCATTTCAAAATGTCAGTTGCCTAATACCAAATGGTTAAAACCACTTCCTCCATAAATTCAAACAAATAGCCAACGGTTTAAACCATACATAGGCCATATAGCTATAGATTAGGTTAGAAGCTTTCTAACAAAAAAAGCATCAACCATTTCTGATTGATGCGCTTTGAAGAGGCGTTGTGCGGCTACCAATAATAAAGGCTATTCTTACGAACCCTCCAAAAGTCCTTATTCGTAGTTCAGATCAATCAGTACTATGGATGCTTAAATGTTCCTCAACTTTTGGAGGGTGGCCGTCTAATGATTTCGAACCGCGCGGTGCTCATCCGCTTAAGTACAAACAAAAGAGCATCAACCATTGCTGATTGATGCTCTTTGTAGAGGCGTTGAGCGGATTCGAACCGCTGTACGAGCTTTTGCAGAGCTCTGCCTAGCCACTCGGCCACAACGCCCTTTTTTGGGTTGGCAAATTTATCAATTAAACCTTAGCTGCCCAATGTTTCTTCAGTTTTTACCTGAAAGAAATTAAAAAAAGGCATCCAACTGAATCGGATGCCTTTATCATTGTAGGTTTTATAAACTATTAAGCTTCATCAGCTGGAGCATCGTCTGCTTTGGCTTTTGCTTTTTTAGTTTCTGCTGCTTTTTTAGCTGCGTTTGCCTTTTTTGTATTGTCTTCCATTTCAGCCTTCAATGCAGTTAATGCATCTAAATCACCTAGGGTAGAAACCTCTGCATCATTATTGGTTTTTGCAGAAGCTTTTCTTGGTTCTTTTTTAGCTGGTTTTTCAGACGGTGCTGGAGTCGTGTGAGTATTGGTATGTGAAAGAACAATTCTCTTATCATCTTTAGAGAATTCAATCACTACGAAATCCTCAGTTTCACCCACTGCTACTTCAGTTTCATCAGCTTTCTTCAAATGCTTGTTAGTCACAATACCTTCTAAACCGTAAGGTAATTCTAGCGTTGCGCCTTTATCATTTTTAGAGATTACTGTAGATTTATGCACTGATCCTGGCTTGAAAACAGTTTGGAAAGTATCCCAAGGATTTTCTTCCAATTGTTTGTGGCCAAGCGCCAATCTTCTGTTTTCGATATCAAGCTCAAGTACTTGTACTTCTAACTCTTCACCTACTTTTACAAATTCAGATGGATGCTTGATCTTCTTAGTCCAAGAAAGATCAGAAACGTGTACAAGACCATCGATACCTTCTTCTAGCTCAATGAACAAACCGAAATTGGTTAGGTTACGCACCACACCTCTGTGGTTAGTACCTACACCGTACTTGGTCAATACATTGCTCTTGGTCCAAGGATCTTCTGTCAATTGCTTAATACCCAATGACATTTTTCTTTCTTCTCTGTCAAGCGTCAACACTACAGCCTCTAATTCGTCACCAATTTTGATGAAGTCTTGAGGGTTTCTTAGGTGTTGTGACCAAGACATTTCAGAAACGTGGATCAAACCTTCTACACCTGGGAATAATTCAAGGAATGCACCATAATCAGCCACATTCACGATTGAACCTTTCACTTTAGAACCGATCTCGATGGTCGCTTCTAATTTATCCCAAGGATGCTCTGTCAATTGCTTCATGCCAAGAGAAATTCTCTTCTTGTCATCATCAAAATCAAGCACTACTACATTTACCTTTTCGTCAAGGCTCAACACCTCAGCTGGATCGTTGATACGTCCCCATGAAATGTCGGTGATATGCAATAGACCATCAACACCACCCAAATCGATGAATACACCGAAATTGGTCATGTTTTTGATCACACCTTCGAGTACTTGTCCTTTTTCAAGGTTTTCAAGAATTTCAGCTTTTTGCTGCTCTAGGTCTTTTTCGATCAATACTTTGTGTGAAACAACAACGTTGTCGTTAGTGTAGTTGATTTTCACAACTTTCACTTCCATTTTCTTACCTACAAAAACATCGAAGTCTCTGATTGGCTTCACATCAATTTGTGAACCTGGCAAGAACGACTCGATACCGAATACGTCTACGATCAAACCACCTTTGGTTCTTCTCTTCACCATACCCTCGATCACTTTGTCGTTTTCGTAGCTACCTTGGATCAATTCCCATGCTTTTACGATCTTAGCTTTTCTTCTAGAAAGCACTAATTGACCTAAAGAATTTTCTTGCTCCTCGATGTATACTTCAACTTGATCTCCAACTTTTAAGCCTGGAGTATCTCTAAATTCTGAAGCACTTACTAAACCATCTGATTTGAAACCAATGTTTAATACAAGGTCTCTGTCGTTGATAGATACGATTGTTGCAGAAACAACATTCTTCTCATCAATTGTGGTTAAAGTGTCTTCGTAAATTGCGGCTAGTTCTTCTCTTTTCTTGCGAGAATAACCTTCGCCAAAGCCTTTCTTTTCGAACGCTTCCCAATCAAATGCTTCCTCAGCTTCTTCTACTTTTTTAGTTTCAACTTTGGCAGCTTTTGGGGCTTTTTCTTCAGTAGCTGGGGCTTCTACTGTTTCAACTTCTGCAGCTACGTTTTGTACTTCTTCTGCTTCGTTGGTTTTGTTTTCTTCTGACATAAAAATACTCTGTTTGTTTACTCCTTATTGATGTCCAGAGCGAGCATCAAGGGATTTTGTTTTAGAATTACCTTTTCATTTATCAACAAAAAGACCGCTTCACTCGAAACGGACTGCAAAGGTAAAAAAAACTCTGAATTGAAGCAGTCGATGCTAGAATTAATTCACACTCAAATATTTAAGCCATTCCTCTGAAGTTAGCCCACTGAAATTTCTAACGAACATGATGTATGAGGGCTTAAAGGGCGATTTATTCAAAGGCATTTGGGCCTCTTCTGGCGTTTTATCTCCTTTTAAAGAGTTGCAGCGCTTGCAGGCGGCCACCAAATTTTGCCAGGTGGTTTGCCCTCCACGAGACTTGGGCAAAACATGATCCAACGTAAGTTCTTTTCTATTGCCGCAGTATTGGCATTGGTGTGAGTCTCGTTTAAAGACATTTTGCCTTGAAAGCATCACCGTTTTATAGGGAATGAAAATGTATTTTTGAAGTCTGATAACAGAGGGCATTGGGAAATGAGCGGTAACCGTTCGGATGGTTTCTCCCGGTGCATCATGTACCAAATCGGCCTTTTTGAGAAATAAAAGTAGAAATGCCCGCTCCGCAGAGCATAAGGTGAGAGGACTGAAATCTTGATTCAACACTAATACCTGTTTCATCTATTCCGCAATTTAACTTTAAACCATTTTGATGGCTTCAAAGGTTTTAACTCATGTATAATCTCTCAAAACTCGCTTGATTTTAAATAAAGTATGAGAATAAGCATTTTGTTCAACAGAAAATATTCCCTGAACATCCAATTGATCGATTTTCACCCTTCCTGAGGCATGAATTACCTGAGCATTCGGCAAAACAATTCCCACATGGTTCATTTTCCCCGCTTTGTTGGTAAAAAACACCAAATCGCCTGGCATGGCATTTTCAAACTTAACCTCTTTGCCTTTGGTGATTTGATCTTTAGTATCTCGCGGTAGTTTGTAGCCTGCCACTCGGAACACCACTTGGGTAAATCCTGAGCAGTCAATCCCGAAAGGTGATTTACCCCCCCAGAGATAAGGCGCATTCAAATATTTTTTGGACAAGGCAATCATCTGATCCACATTCCATTTTTGATGCAAGCTCTTGGCATCGCCATTGAAAGCAAATTTCTCTTGATCGTTGAAAAGAGGGTTGTTCAAAATAGGAAGCACCGCCCCTAGCGTGATATGTATCACATTACGGCCATAAAGAATTTCGGAAGTTAGATTGGTACAGATTTTATATTCCGTATTGTTGACCTGTTCGTAGTATTCGGCCGAAATTTTTGAATGTTGTTTGGCATCGATCCAACCTTCATAATTATCGAAGGCATTTTGAATTTTGTACCATTGCTGGTTTTTGGAAATTTCCAGCACGAAATAATGCTCGCCAAAAAGCAATTGTGAAATCATTTCAGAAGCGTCAGAGGCATCTGCCCGAACAGGCACGATACTTAAACGAGAGATTCCGTATTCCAAAGGCTCCATCAATATTTTATCCGTTCTAAATCCCGTTTAATGTCTTTGTCTTTGATTGAATCACGCTTATCGAATAACTTTTTACCCTTGGCCAAAGCAATTTCTATTTTTGCAAAGCCTCTGTCGTTGATAAAAAGCCTTAAAGGGATCACTGAGAGCCCTTTTTCTTCGAGTTTAGATTCTAATTTCTTTAGCTCGCGCTTATTCAAAAGTAATTTTCTTTCTCTATCTGTAATGTGGTTATTGTAACTTCCTTCTGTAAATTGTGCAATGTGCATTTGCTTGATATAGAGTTCACCCCCGTTAAAATAGCAATAGGCATCTTGTAATTGCGCTTTACCTTCCCTGATGGATTTGATTTCTGTTCCTCTCAATTGCATACCCGCCACAAAAGTGTCTAGAAATGAAAACTCATAACTTGCCCTTCTATTTTTGATATTGATTTGATTTGAAAATCGACTTTTCTCTTTGGCCATCTATCTTTCTAAACTACTAAAAATTTGCTTCAACTTCTCTCTCTTCAAAATTTTCTGTCCTGTTCTGCCGCTAGCCACTAACCTATCGGATTGTTTTACAAGCACTTCGCAAATGATCTCATTTTTCCTGATTTCAATGAGCTGGGCTGTAATGGTTAATTCAGCTCCTTGAACTGCGGGAGACAAGTGCTTTATTTCAACGAATGTACCTATTCCTTCTTCATCTTCCTCGCGCATTTCCAGGGCAAAAAGCCTTGTTGCCCATTCCATTTCGCGTGCCAATGCAAAGGTGCTGACCACTTCATGGACCGTGCCTGCATCAAAAATGGCAAAATCTTCCGCCTTTACATGGTAGCTATGGCTTTTAAATTGCCCGAGCAAAACCTCATTTCTCATTCAGTATTTTCATTTTAACCTGAATCAATTCGGCATGAGATTTTTCGTACTTGGACTTATATTCCTTGAGTTCTTTTCTCAATGCTTCGTTCGATGCTTTTAGTTGTTTGACCAAGAGCTCTGATTTGATCTGCACCTTTTCATCAGGCGTCATTTTTTCCTTTCTATTGAGCTCAATTTTACGTTCAATTTCGGCTTTGGTCTTTAACTGATGTTGCCTTTGCACCTCTTCTTTCAAAGCGGCAATCTCATCTTCCAGCGTTTCGATGTATTTTTTCGCTAGAACCAATCTTTCGTAATCTGATCTTGTTGTCATAAGTCAAATTTTTAAAACTTCATTCTTGGCAGTGCGCTTACTTCTTGGCTAGAGAAATCGTCTGCTAAATATTTAAAATGGGCTGCCATGGCGATCATTCCGGCATTATCAGTACAATATTCAAAGGCAGGGATAAATACTTGCCATCGCTCCTTTTCTGCCATTGTCTGTAGTCCATTCCTTAAACCACTATTGGCAGAAACACCGCCCGCTACTGCAATTTGATTAATTTTGAATTGTTTTGCGGCCTTTTTCAATTTTTGAAGCAGCATATCTACCAAGGTTTTTTGAATACTCGCACAAATGTCGTTCAGATTTTCATCAATGAATTTATCATTCTTTTTAAGCTCATCTCTCAAAAAATAAAGGATACCTGTCTTAATCCCGCTGAAAGAATAATCTAAGCCAGGCATTTCGGTGGGCGGAAATGGAAAACGGTCTGGATTTCCCAACTGCGCGTATTTATCGATCAGTGGTCCTCCGGGATAACTTAAACCGAGCATTTTTGCCGACTTATCAAAAGCTTCGCCAACGGCATCATCACGGGTTTCGCCTACAATTTCCATGTCCAGATAATCCTTCACCAAAACAATTTGAGTGTGCCCTCCACTTACTGTCAAACAAAGAAATGGGAAATTTGGCTTAGGGTCATCAATGAAATGCGCCAAAATATGCGCCTGCATATGGTTCACTTCGATCAATGGGATATTCAGCCCCAAAGCCATGGACTTGGCAAAAGACGTACCTACCAGCAATGCCCCCAAAAGGCCTGGACCACGGGTAAAGGCGATGGCAGACAGTTCAGATTTATCAATTCCCGAATTTTTCAAGGCTTCATCCACCACTGGTACAATATTTTGCTGATGCGCTCGTGATGCTAATTCAGGTACAACGCCCCCATATTTTATGTGCACTGATTGCGTAGCGATAATATTATTGAGTACTTTGCCATTATCGACAACAGCCGCGGAAGTTTCATCGCAAGACGATTCAAGGGCCAGTATTTTGATATCGTAGTTAGGCATTGAGTGTAACCATTAAAAGATCGCAAGTTATTAAAAAACGGATAGTCAAATTTATATTTTGGCTATTGTTGACACCTATTCTCCTGCTGTTTTTGGCGATAGGTTTATTGCATATCCCTCCAATACAAAACTACATTGTGGGCAAGGCCACCACCTACCTCACCGAAAACACTGGCTATCGTTCAGAAATTGATTATGCCAATATTCGCTGGTTCAATTCGCTCACAGTGGAAGGTTTAACCGTTTATGACCAGAACGACCAGCCCATGATTTATGCCGGAGAGGTTGTGGCTTCGTTCAAATTACTGAACTTGATCCAGGGCAAAAATATTGTGATTAACGAAGCTTGGCTGAACCAGGCTTCTGTTAATTTGAGGGATGAAAATGATGACGGGCTGAATATTGACAATTGGGTTTCGAAAATAACCGACCTCACTTACGTTGAAGGCCCAGCCCCCTTGGAACCCAGCATATTCTCTATCGGCAAGGTGACTTTGGTCAATTCGGAATTTAGCCTTTCGGATGCTCGAAAAGACTCGATTCAAGAGGGTTTTGATTACAACCACTTTAGGTTAGAAAAACTCAATGCCGAAATCATTAACTTAAAATCTGTCAGGGATACTTTTTCCATCGACCTGAGAAATCTAACTGCCGAGGAAACCCGCTCAGGGCTGAAAATCACGAGATTCAAGACCTATTTTCGCACCTCCCTAAAGTCCATGGCCTTCGAGGAACTCGACTTGATCATAGGCAAAAGTCACCTTAGAGACAGAGTGATCTTTAATTTTGAAGATCCTACGGCCATGAGCGAATTCAATACCGATGTTGAATTTGATGTCAACTTTAATAATAGTGTGCTGCACAGCGATGAGGTCGGTATGTTCGCCACCACTTTAAAAAAATATAATCAACAGATTTCTATTGATGGGCATTTTCAAGGCAAGGTAAATTCATTCGAATCCGATGATTTTTTGATTGCTTTTGGAAATGATACGCAACTCAAAGGCAAACTCGACATCGAAGGTTTGCCCAACATTAATGAAACCATTTTTGATGTGGACTTGGATGATTCTTACTTAAAGGCGACTGATATTCAAGAGTTTATTGATGCCAGAACTTTTCGGATCACCAATAAATTTGGCCGAATTAAGCTGAATGGCCAATACGATGGATTGCTCAACGATTTTGTGGCCGATGGCGATTTTGTGACCGCTATTGGCACCATCAATTCCAACACTCAGATTACCTTTTTAGAAGGAAAGCCCCCCACCTACCGAGGTCGGCTTGGGTTGAAAAATTTTGATGTTGGCCGACTTACTGAGGACAAAACTTTTCAGAAAGTAGACCTCAATGGAAGTATTGAAGGAGAAGGCTTTACGATTGAAACAGCAAATTTTAAACTGGATGCAGAAGTAGCTAAAATCGGAATTTTGGGCTATGACTACGTCAATATTAAGACAGATGGCAAATTCGCTCAATCCTTCTTCTCAGGAGAAATTGCTGTGGACGATCCTAATCTCATCTTAGATGCCACTGGATCGATCGATATTCGAAACAATAAGCGTTTGTTCAATATTGACGGCCGTTTATCTAGGGTCGATTTGAAGGCTACCAAAATCAGTCAAGACGAAATATTCCTTGCCACAGATTTCAACCTTGATTTTGAAGGCCTGCAATTGGACAGCCTGATCGGAGATTTCTATTTAACGGATTCCTATTTCAAATACTTTGAGCAGGACATTTTGATTGATTCCATTTTTTTCTCTTCGCAAAAGCAAAGCGACAAGCGCTTCGTTCGCTTCAATTCAGATTACTTTGACATCAACCTTGATGGTAATTTTGAGTTTTCTCAACTACTTACTGAAATCCAAAATATCAATGAGCAGTACCGTTTGGTATTTTCTAGCAGAAGTGATGAGATCGAATCCTTTTTAAAGACCAAGGGAAGAAGCAAAGTACCCTTCGACATCCGCTATACGGCAGAATTGCCCAACATCAGCCCTATTATTCAACTTTTCGATTCTTCGATTTACATAGGCAAGAATGCACTGCTGCAAGGGCGATTCACCAACAATTTGACCGAGGACTTTGGGATGAACGTAGTAGTTGACACTTTAAAATATGCGAATGTCTCGTTCCTTGGCAACGAAATCGACATCAATGCCAATAGCCTCCGCGATCCTAAAAAAGTATTGGCTTTGGCTTATATCAATTCACAAAAGCAGATTTACGCAAATACTTCTGAAACCAATGCCCTGACTTTTGAGGCTGTTTGGGATGGTAAGCGCATAGAATTGCGTCAGAATATAGAACAATCCGAAAGTGGTAACTATGCCGAAATTGGAGCTGGGATCGACTTTTTTGAAGACCGTACAGAGCTCCGTTTTCAGCAATCCAACATCATTGTACTTGATCAAACTTGGAACATCACAGAAAACAATGTGGTGGTATTTGAGAAGGACCAAATCACCATCGAAAACTTGGATATTTTCAACGATACCCAGTCAATTACTTTGGACGGTGAGGTTTCGGTCAAAAAAGACTCCTCTCAATCATTGATGGTCTCATTTCAAGATGTGGAAGTCGCCAATCTCAATTCGCTTACGCTAAAATCCTATTCTGGCAAAATCAACGGAGCCATCAATGCTCAAAACCTGCTTTATGCCCCCTTGCTTTTTGGCGACCTTCAAATCAAGGATTTCAGAATTGACGAGTTTCTGGTGGGCGATGCAAAAGGCGCTTTGATATGGAACGACAGGTTCAAAAAATTCGATATCAATATGAACGTAGACCGTTTGGATAAGCGGATCATTAGTCTTTCAGGTGATTTTTTTCCTTCCAAAGGAACGGATCAACTCAACCTAGACCTCAATTTAAATGAAGCTAACCTCAATATCAGCGAGCCCTATATTGAAGATTATTTTACAAACATCGCTGGTACAGTGAGTGGCAATATGAAAATCACAGGCCCTATCAACGCCCCATTGGTCAGGGGTAATGGCACCATCAACGGTGGGGGCATCAGAATCAATTATCTCAATACAGAGTATAAATTTGATGGCAGCCTGAGCATGGACAAAGACCTGATTGAAATTCCAGAGCTACAGTTCAAAGACGTGAATGGCAACCCAGCTCAATTCGGAGGTGAAATCAGGCACAACGCCTTCAAGAATTTCAGCTTAAATCTATTTGGAAACCTTACGGACTTTCAAGTTTTGAATACCAGTGTAGATAATGGAGACCTTTATTATGGAGATGCTTTTGCCTCTGGCACATTGAACATTCGCGGAGCGGCCAGCAATCTTACCATTAACGCAGATGTTACCACTCGACCGAACAGTAAATTGTTTATCCCCATAAACGAAGGAGTAGATGCGGGAGAAGTTGATTACATCACTTTTATTGATCGTACAGATACCGCCAAAAATATCATCAACAACATCGATGAAGTTGAAAAAATCAAAATCGAAGGATTAAAGCTTGATTTGAATATTAATGTTACCCCAGATGCTTATGTAGAAATCATTATAGATCCGAAAACAGGAGATATCATCAGGGGACGAGGCAACGGCCAACTCCGACTGGAGATTGATACCCAAGGAGAATTCAGAATGACAGGAGGTTTGAATATCACTGAGGGTGCCTATAATTTTTCGCTTTATAACCTCATTGTCAAAGAGTTTAATATTGAGCAACCCAGTAGAATCACTTGGTCAGGAGATCCTTTTACGGGTGTAATGGACATTAACGCCTCTTATGCTCAAAACACTTCTATCGCTCCGATTTTAGCCATTACAGGAGTTGTCGGTCAAACTGATGGATCTGCTACCGCAGCGGCCACAAGACGCTACCCGACCAAAGTACTATTGAAACTGGATGGACCATTGCTATCGCCTAATATCAATTTTGATATTGATCTTTCGCAAGTGGTTACACAAGATATTCAGCTCCAAACCTCACTCAATGCCTTCAAAAACAGGATCGCCAGCGATGAACAGGAGCTCAATCGACAGGTGCTCAATCTTATTGTTTTAAATAGTTTTACCGAAGTTGGAGGATTGAATATTGGTGGACGATCTACTACTCAAAACGTGAGTCAGTTATTGTCCAATCAGTTAAGCCAGCTTGTCGCCCAATTGGATGAAAACCTTGAAATTGATTTCGACCTTACAGATTTGGATAAAGATGCTTTCAACACCTTCCAATTACGACTTTCCTACACCTTTTTAAACGGAAGGCTCAGGGTAACGAGAGAAGGAGGCTTATCTAATCAAGCCAATAGCCAAGTTTCAAATACCGTTGACGTTTCCAGCATTGCAGGCGATTGGACAGCCGAATATTTACTTACCTCAGATGGCCGTTACAAAGTCAAAGTTTACTCTCGGGCCAATTACAACATTGCCAGCGCCCTTACCACTGGCAATGGCACCAACCAAACCACCGGTGCCAGTATTAGTCAGTCTTCTAGCTTCAATAGTTTGAGGGAATTTTTCAGCGGTATTGAGGACAAAAGAAGAAAGAAAACACAGAAAAAAGCCGATAAAGAAAAAGACACAAACTAATTTCCTTTTACTCGGTTTACAGTTTACATATTCCGATTCCATGCAAAAAATCAATATTTTTTGGTTCAGAAGAGACCTTCGATTGGAGGATAATACTGCTCTTTATTATGCTTTGAACCAGCCGCTAAGCGTACTGCCCATCTTCATTTTCGATCGAAATATCCTGGATAAATTGGAAGATAAAGATGACGCGAGAGTCACTTTTATTCAGTCTGTTCTGGAAGGCTTGAATGAAGATTTGAAAGCAAAACACTCAGGCCTTAAAACCTTCTATACCTCTCCCATCGAAGCCTTTGAGCAATTGGTAGCCGAGTATTCCATTGAGGCCATTTATACCAATCGCGACTACGAGCCTTATGCCAAAGAAAGAGACCAGCACATTGAAAAGTTCTTAAAGTCGAAAGGGGTTGGCTTCTATACTTTCAAAGACCATGTCATTTTTGAGAAAGAAGAAATTGTATCAGGTTCAGGTACTTTTTATAAAGTCTTCACACCTTACAGTCGAGCGTGGAAAGCGGCTTATCAAAATGCTACTCCGCAGGAGCTCCCTTCTGCATTGAATTATAAAAATTGGGTCAAAACAGATCAAAAAATCCATGCTCTTGAAGAAATGGGCTTTTCTAAATCTCAAATTGAAATACCCGCCAAGGGTTTAAAAGAAGAATTGATTAAGAAGTATAACGAATTGAGAGATTACCCTGCACAAGATGCTACCTCGAAACTGGGAATTCATCTGCGGTTTGGTACAATATCCATTCGGCAACTCGCTCGGCAAGCCTCTGGCCTGAATGACACATTTCTGAATGAATTGATTTGGAGGGATTTTTATGCCATGATTCTCGCCAATAATCCCCATGTGAAAGACAAGGCTTTCAAACCCGAGTACGATCAAATTCCATGGAGGCAAGACGAAGAAGGTTTTGAAAAATGGTGTCAGGGAAAGACGGGTTATCCCATTGTCGATGCAGGCATGAGGCAGCTCAATGCCACAGGCTATATGCACAATCGTGTGCGAATGGTAGTAGCAAGCTTTTTAACGAAACACCTTTTGATTGATTGGCGTTGGGGCGAAGCTTATTTCGCTAAGAAACTTCTTGATTTCGATTTGGCTTCCAACAATGGCGGCTGGCAATGGGCGGCTGGCACAGGTACTGATGCACAACCTTATTTCAGGGTTTTCAATCCTCTTTCGCAAACAGAAAAATTCGATCCTCAATTGAAGTACATTAAAAAATGGGTACCTGAATACGGTACTTCGAGTTACCCAAAACCCATGGTAGACCATAAATTTGGAAGAGAGCGAGCCATTCAAACATATAAGGACGCCTTGGGTAGGAATTGATTTTTGAGCTAGATTTCAAATCACAGAATGAATATTCACGTATATTCACACGTGCTTAATTCTAAATCTCAACACGTATGGTCACCAAACTCACTTTAACACTTCAAAAGGAAGTAATTGAAAGCGCGAAAAAATATGCTGCAGAGCAAGGAAGAAGTTTATCTGACCTTGTGGAAAACTACTTTAAACTGCTGACTGAACAAAAACCAATCACCAAGGCAGAAGAACCTCCTGTCAAATACAAAAGGCTAAAAGGCATTTTAAAAGTCGAGCAAGACTTTGACTATAAAACGATGCTTGAGGAAGAGTTGACCAAGAAGCACAATGACTAAGGTATTCATAGATACGGACATTATAATTGACTATCTAGCAGATAGAAGACCATTTTCTGATGATGCTGAAGTCATTTTTAGTCTTGCCCACGTGAAAAAATTAAGCTTGCATGTTTCTTCCTTAAGCATAAATAATATTCATTACATCATCAGAAAACTAATCGGCCCAGCCAAGGCCTTAGAGGCAATCCGCAACTTGGTTGATTACGTTACTATTGAAGCTGTTGGATCAACAGAGATTCGAAATGCCCTAGAAGCAGGTTTTGGGGATTTTGAAGATGCCATTCAAAACCAAACGGCCATCAAGATTGAAGGCCTTATGTGTATAATTACAAGAAACGTAAAGTATTTTAAAAAATCTGGGATCGCTGTTCTAAGTCCAGATACATTTTTAAAGACTTATATTCAAAATCCATAAACTACAGTCGTGAGTATAAGAATGACACTCTTCTTTAAAAAGCTTATTTGTCTCTCTACATTGTTTGCCTTTACATTTTCACAGACGCCAGCAGCTTATGGCCAAACAGATTCAATTCAAAACCGAAAATTAAACAAAGTCATTCTTTACAGCGGTGTAACTTATGGGGCTTCGATTCTTGCCCTAAGTCAAATTTGGTACAAAGATCAAGGATTTACCTCATTTCGATTTTTCAACGATAACTCTGAATGGAATCAAGTAGATAAAGTCGGGCATTTTTTTTCTACCTATCAATTTTCGAGAATTGCAGACAATGTTTTGCAAGGCGCTGGCTTAGAAGAAAAAAAGGCAGCCTTTTGGGCAAGTGTCACTGGAACCGGACTCTTGATCCCTATTGAACTTTTGGATGGCTTTTCCCCAGATTTCGGCTTCTCTTATGGCGATATGATTGCCAACGCAGCGGGTTCTGCCTTCTTTTTAGGTCAAGATTTACTTTGGAACGAACAGCGCATTCAACCTAAATTCTCTTTCCATCGCACTTCTTTAGCGAAAGTTAGCCCAAACCTGCTTGGCTCTAATTTTCAGGAGGAATTGATCAAAGATTATAATGGCCAAACCTATTGGCTCAGCTTCGATATTCATGCATTTGCCAAGCAGTCCAATTTTCCAAAATGGCTGAATCTTGCGGTGGGTTATGGCGCACAAGACATGGTCCGTGGAAGAGATTTTCAAAACCAAGCCACTGGGTTCGACAGCTACCGTCAGTTTTACTTAGGCATAGACTTCGATCTTTCTTACATCGAAACTGATAAGAAGTGGCTTAAAACCGCTCTTTTCATTCTTGATGCCTTCAAACTTCCTGCACCAACGCTTTCATTCGGTCGAAACAACCAACAATTCCATCTCTTCTATTTCTAGATAATAAACCACTAAGGACTGAAAGTCGGCTCTAAATATGATTGGCAAATTTACGATTGCCGATTTTAGATTTACGAAAATCGAAATTCGTAAATCGTACTAATAGGTTTTAGAAAAAAAGCGAAATACGCAAAACGAGTAGTTTCAACTCAATTAACCATGAAACTAATCCGTAGATTTTTCACAAGTTAAATACTACAGATACCAATAAATAAGTTGTTATTAAGTCAATCTTAACCAACCGAATATGAACTTGAGAAGGAATTCTCTTTTAATTATCTCACTAATATGGGCAGTCTCCTGTCAAAACAACGATGACCCAGGTCCTAGATTTGATGAAGAGATTGCCACCGAAGTAATTGCCGAATTCATCGATGACGATATTGAAAAAATTGTCCTTTCTCAAGTTTTCAACTTTTATCAAACCCGAGGTGTAAGTGCCGATGCACAAACACACCCTACTCCAAACCTCAATCCCTACGAACATCGAACAGGTTGTGCTATAAAATCAACTACAAATAACAATTCTCAAGTCATTATCGATTACGGCCCCGGTTGCAGAGATGATCAAAAACGTGTGCGTGCTGGTAAAATCATAGCCAATCTTTCAGAAAAGAAGGATTTAGTATTTGGAAGAATTGACATCATTTTAGAAAACTATTATTATGAAAGCGTATTAGTGACTGGCACCCGCACCATCATTGTAAATACAGAAACCACTCGCCAGTATGCTGAGGTAGAATCAAATATCACAGATGGACTTTTGACATTTGATGATGGAACTAGCTATACCTACAACGCGCAACGTGCAATAGCCTGGGATTTTTCTGGAGACACCGAAAGTGAGTTTTACTTTGCAACTGAACTCAATAAATCAGGCATTAATAGAAATAATGTTGAATTCGAAAGTACCTCCATGAGCAGAGTCATCACCCATTCTACCAATTTTGATTCAGGCATAGGTCAAATCACAGGGGGCATGTTGAGGCTTGCCACTGATAATAAAATCAAAAACCTAAATTTCAAGGGAACTACCGTTGTTGTTACCGAAAATGATGAGGAACCTTATTCACTTGATTTGAGCTCTCTTTTCATCAATCGCTAAATCAATCACAATACTTGCCTACCTTTGCGCTTGATACAAGCCATCTTATCGCTGCGACTAGAGCAATCAAAATCGGAGAGGAAAGTCCGGGCACCATAGGGAAGCATAGCGGCTAACGGCCGTCATCCACCGAAGCTTTAGCGAAGGTGGAGAGGACAAGTGCAACAGAAAGGATGTACAGGTAATGCTGTAGTGAAATCAGGTAAACTCTATGCGGTGAAATGCCACATATACCTGCGTTTGAGGGTTCCCGCCCGATGCAGGAGGGTAGGCAGATTGATCCCGCCAGTAATGTCGGGACTAGATAAATGATAAGAGCCCCGACCTGTCGGGGAACAGAACCCGGCTTATCGGCTTGTATCTTTTTTCTTTCTTATCATAGAAACACTAATTTCGTTTTGGGTAAGAAGCACCAATGACTAATTTACCAACCCAATAATCCTGAATACAAATGGCTAAGATTATAATTATAGATGACGAACAAAGTATCCGTAGCACGCTTCGCGAAATTTTGGAATATGAGGGCTATACCATTGACGAAGCCAAGGACGGACAGGAAGGGTTAGAAAAGCTGATTGCTGACAAATACGATATCGCGCTCTGCGATGTAAAAATGCCCAAAATGGATGGGATTGAACTTCTAGAAAGGGTTCAAATGGCTGGAATTGACACTCAATTTATTATGATTTCGGCACATGGCACAATCGAAACGGCTGTTGACGCCACAAAAATGGGTGCTTTTGATTTTGTTCCGAAACCACCAGATTTGAACAGACTTTTACTCACCGTAAAAAATGCGCTAGAAAAATCTTCTTTGGTTACAGAAACAAAAACGTTAAAGAAGAAGCTTTCCAAAAAATACGAAATGGTGGGCGATTCAAAAGCCCTGGCCGATATTATTGAAATGATGGATAAAGTTGGCCCTACTGATGCTCGGGTATTGATCACTGGCCCGAATGGAACGGGTAAAGAGCTTGTTGCGCACGGCATTCATGAGCGCAGCAACAGGGCCAAAGCACCTTTTATTGAAGTTAACTGTGCAGCCATACCTTCTGAATTAATTGAAAGCGAGTTATTTGGTCACGAAAAAGGGTCATTTACTTCTGCCATCAAACAAAGGATTGGCAAATTCGAGCAAGCCAATGACGGTACTCTTTTTCTAGACGAAATTGGTGATATGAGTTTGTCTGCTCAAGCCAAAGTATTGAGGGCTTTGCAGGAGCATCGTATCACGAGAGTTGGGGGGGATAAAGACATTAATGTGAATGTTCGAGTATTGGCAGCAACCAACAAAGACTTAAAGAAAGAAATTGCTGAAAATCGATTCAGAGAGGATTTGTACCACAGACTAGGCGTAATTCTGATTCAAGTACCCGCGCTTAAAGACCGCAAAGAGGACATTCCATTATTGGTTGATAAATTCTTAGAAGACATTGCCAATGAATACGGCAATAAAAAGAAAGCAATTAGTACCGCTGCTCTTACGGAATTGCAGCAGTATGATTGGTCTGGAAATATTAGGGAGCTTAGAAACGTAACCGAACGCCTTGTGATTATGGCTGGTGAGGTGATCAGCGATACAGACGTTAAAAAGTATTTGGTTTAATCAAAAACGGCCTTCCTTTTTTTCCTTTTTGTACTCCAAATCTGCTTTTGTATACGCAGGACAGGGTCTTTGAGCACATGATGAAATTCCTAGAATAGCCAAGATTAGGAAGAGTGCTACGTATTTTGTTTTTTTCATTCCTCTAGATTGTTTGACAAATTTATAAAAATTAGAAGCTTTCGAAAGTTAAATTTTAAATTCTCAGTCAAAACGGACCAATTCACTTAATATTTCAACTCACCATTAAATTGCATCCACGGACGTCTGAGTTGTCCATTCTACCTAAAACCTCGAATTTTCCATCAGAATGCACTTTTCCTACATCTTTGGTTTCTATAAAGGAGCAGGTTTGCACATTGGCCAAATCAATTATATTGAGTACTCCCGACCTTAAATTGTTGTTCACAGTCAAAGGATCATTGATATCTCGCGTAAAAACCTTCATGGTTTTTCCACATTCAAACAACCCATCAGCTTTGGCATAAGCTTGCGAAAAAAGCTCAGTCATTCCGTATTCCGAATGCACATGACTTACCCCAAATGATTTTCTCAAAATAGTATGTACCTCCTCTCTTACCAGTTCTTCCCTCCTGCCCTTCATTCCTCCTGTTTCCATTACGATCAATTCCGGAAAATCCATTTGGTGCTCTTCTGCAAAATCCAACAAACCAAAGGTAACCCCTATCAAAAGCGTTTTTTTACCAGCTGCTTTTTGCGCCATAAGCGTATCATAAAGTGCTTGATGTTCATTCAAATAAAAGCCAGAACGAGGATCATTCGACAATTGGATAAAATCATCGGCCATGGCGACAAGGCTAGAATTAGCCCTCTCTAAATAAGAAGGCAACAGTGCCAGAACGGTAAAATCCTTGATGCTTCCGTAAGCTTGCTCAAAAATTTGCCTCGCTATTTTAAGGTAAAAAGACTTGTCTGCTACCCAATGCTTGCTTGTGATTTGACCTGTTGTGCCGCTACTTTCAAAAAAAAGCTCGCTATTCCAGTTACCAGACTTAATCGTATGCCCTTTAAAAAATTCTATTGGCAAAAACGGAATTTGCTCCAACCGTCTGACTTCGGCTGGCTTTCTTCCCAGCCCATTCACATAGGCCTTGTACAAAGCATTGTTAGCATACTGAAAGTGAAAAATATCCAAAGCCAATGGGGCAAAGGAGGCCTCATCGACAGAAAAAATTCTTTCACATAAACTTTTAACAACATCCATTCGTTATTCCAGCGGCTCTGATATTTCTGATTAGGGCAAATATGACTATAATTGTATTGTTTTATAAAAGTCAATGGCCATTAGTTTTCAAAAACATTTTAAAGCATATCTCTCCATTGTACTGATATATGCATTTGCCAGCTGCACAAGACCTCCAGAATTACCGCTAGAGCCAGCTATTAGTTTCCAAAAAATTGAGTTTAAAGAAATTGTTGAAGTCATCGGACAAACTGGAATAGAAATTAGAACTGGCCTATTGAGCCTTTCTTTTAACATTGCAGATGGTGATGGTGACATTGGGATTGATGGTGGAGAAACTGGTCCAGATTTCAATTTTATCCGCGATAACTCGGGTGAAATAATTCAGTTTGGCCAAAGGCCGCAAGACCCACCTTTTACGTGTGTAGACTATTTGATCGAATCATTGGAAGGCGCTAATGGAATAGATTACAATGAAGATGGCGATGCCACAGACACACTCAGAATTGTTCTGAACGAAAACAGATTCAATTTCTTTATCGATTTTTTTGTGAAGAAAAATGGCACTTTTCAGGAACTCGACTTTAGAAGAATACCGGAATCCGCCAATGGCGAAACGCTTTGCGGTGAGGTGCCCTTCGATAGCCGAATCCCTTGCCTATCCACTGAAGATAATCCTTGCCGCGATTTGACCCAAAACCCCGGTCCGATTGAAGGGGTAATAAAATATGACATGCAGTCAGGTTTATTTTTACCTACTTTCAGACTTGATACAGTGAAGGTTGTTTTTCATATGCAGGACAGGGCTCTCAACAAAAGCAATGTGATTGAAAGTCCGGAATTTACTTTAGCGAGCATTCGAGTCAACTAGTTCACTTTCATTTGGACTGCTTTAATTGGGTTACTTTTGAAAGTATCTTTTCAGCCCTAAAGAGTTGATCCGCAGATTGTAAAACCTTCATTTTTAGCTGAGCATTATAGTTGGGGTTTTGGCTTAAGAAATCCCTCACCACCTTTACCGCAGATGCAGAATTATAATTTTCCAGCGTTTGACCTAGCCAACGAGAGGGAAAAAAGATGTCTCCTGTTTCTTGAATCTCTTTAAGCAAGGCCAGGCTAGGTTTTAAATATTTCTCTGATTCGGCCCTACGTAATGGATGATGTAAATAGCTCAAGCCAGCAAGTACCCATGATTCCGTCTGGCGGTTTTCCTCATTTTTCAACGATTCAAAAAAAGCATCTCTTTTGTCTATAGAGCTGGACAGAGCAGGACTTACGAATTCAAACCTCCTTTTGGTATCTGGATTTTTTATGGCAGCCAATTGCTGGGCAACGATCTCATCCGCTTTATTAGGTAGCCTAATCGCCAATTGAGCGGCTAAGGCTACTTTATCATTTTCCGAAAGATTGAGGTCTTGAACTGTTACTGCGCCATTTTCGCTCCATATATCATAAAGCCTACTCACATTATTTTCAGTAATGGTTAGGTTTCTGAAAATGTTAAAGAAAATCTTTTTGGTACTCGGAGAATCTGCGACAGTTTCCATACAATGATAGAGCAAGCGTTCTAAATCCGGTGCAATTTGTACTCGTTCTTCATCGGTAAGGAAGCTCCAATAAATTGTATTGAGCTGGCCTAAAACCAAATTTAAAATAAGCTCATTTTTTTCTCTTAAAATCACCCATTTGATGGTTTCGATATAGTTGATGCGCTGAGTTTTTCCTTCTAAGAAATTCTCGTACAAGTTGACGAAAGCTGCACCCTTTTCTAAATCGGTAAGCCTACCATATTTCGGCTGAATCATATTCATATCGACCTGAAATAGGCCATACCCTCTTCCGTCTGCACTCAATACCATATCAGCCAATTTTTCTATTGGAAGATCAATGTCCACTTGCGTTTTATCTGAAATAACTTTCTTGTACACTTTTGTGTCATTCAGCCATGCCGCAGCGGCTGTGCCTTGAGGCCAAATCCTATCCAAACCATAAGGATCAACTTGATTAAATTTAACCTGATTCAATTCCCTTTGGCCTCTAATGATCTCCAACTCAAACTCTGGTCGGCCAGGGGTATTGACCCAAACCTCACTCCACTTCAACAAATCCTGAGGCGATTTTCTATCCAATATCTTCACCAAATCCGGCCAAGTAGCATTGCCATGAGCGAATGTTTTTAAGTATTCTTGCATGCCTTCTTGAAAGGTTTTGGCGCCAATCAGCATTTCTAGTTGACGCATCATAATGGGCGCCTTGTTATAGATAATCGGACCGTACATCTGCCCTGCTTCATTGAGGTTATTCAGCTCTTGACGAATCGGATTGGCACCTTCCGTTCTATCTACTGCATAGGCCGAAGGATAATGTCGAACCAGAAAATTCAAATCATGATCAATATCTGGAAAACTTGGGTTTACCATTTTGGCAGCCATAAAGTTGGCGAAGACCTCTTTGGTCCAGACATCATTGAACCAGTCCATGGTAACCAAGTCGCCAAACCACATATGGGCCGTTTCATGAGCAATTAAACTTGCACGACTTAACAATTGAGACTGGGACGGGTCTTCATCCAATAAAATACTATTGGCTTGGTATTGAATTGCCCCTACATGTTCCATTCCGCCATATTGGAAACTAGGAATCAGAGCGAAATCCAACTTTTTGAAGGGATAAGGTATTGCTGTATAGTCTTCGAGCCATCTTAAAGAAGCATCGTGAAGGTAAAATGCCAAATCAGCGTTGCGGTTCACCTTCACTGTATCGGTTTCGCGATGCAGCATGGTCATTTCTCGGCCATTTACATTCTTGGTAATCGCCTTGAACTCTCCTGCCACAAACGAAAACAGATAAGTACTGATTAAATCGGATTTCTCGAATTGAATGTTTTTGCGGCCATCCTTTACACTCAAAATAGCCAAAGGCCCATTGGCTATAGCCGTCCAACTGGCAGGTAAATCCAAAGTGAGCTCATAAGTAGCCTTTAAATTAGGCTGATCGAAACAAGGGAAAGCTGTTCTTGCCCTGTCGGGTACAAAAAGCGTATAGAGAAAATCTTCGTTGCGATTAAGAGACGATTCTCCAGCAAAAAAATTGAATTCAATGATGTTCTTGCCTCTTCTCAGCAAATCCTTATTGATGATAATATGCTCATTCACAAAGTCAATTTCTGAAGATTTATCATTTACAATGATGCCTTTGAGCTTGTCTTTCGACTCTCGAAAATCAAGTAAAAGGTCCTCCGAAACATCGCCTAAAATGAAGCTTAGCTTTTCAATGCCTTGAATAGGTTGGTCGACTACATCGGGAATCCGAAATTCAAGTTGATAATTGATATCACTGAGTCTGGCTTTTCGCGACTGCGCAAGGCTTAATGACACCCCATTTTCAATACCTCTATTCTCTAAACTACCAGAACAGGCCGAAATGAATAAAAGCAAGCTTAAAACAAGTATATTCTTCTTCATTATATTAGAATAAAATCTTTTCTCAATTCGGGTGGAATCCCAAAAACATCACCCATAAAGCGATCCATGTCTTCTTTAGTTTGCTTTGAAAGCAATGCATTTAATTCTTCAATGGCCAAATCACCAATCATATAAGGCGGCATGAAGTCGGTTACCATTTTATCGCCCTTAAAACAGGCGGCAATCTGGTATTCATTCATTTCGGCTTCGGGTGTTCCATGGATCATGCAATGCGACATCCATTTTTGAGGATCATTAGGATGCTCTTGAATTCTCTGCTGCATGGCGCTCACGTCCATCTTGGTCATCATGTAATTGGTGAGGTTTTGCATGCTTTCAGCAGAAAGACTGTCTTTCATGTTTTCGTAGCATTCGCTACAGATTGCATATTCGAAAAGGACCTGGGTAGAATTCAAATTGGGATAGCGTTTGAACACTTTTTCGATCACATAATAGCGATCGCCCTTGAGCAATTCATAATCACATTGAATGCAATGTGTTAAATAACCCTTGGTATCCGAATTCCGAAAGATCTCCGGAATTGGTAATCCATCCTCCCTATTGTCGTATTGCATGCTCTTTTCTTTTGAACTAAAATCTGTCGATTAATTTCTCGCTACCATGGTAGAAGCCGCTTGAGCAGCTGGGAAAATAATGGTGTCGCTAATGTTGACATGTGCGGGTCGGGTAACGATGAACCGAATGAGGTCGGCTATATCTTCTGCCTGTAGGGCATCGAATCCCTCATAAACAGATTTAGCACGATGATCATCGCCCTTAAATCTCACTAAGGAGAATTCCGTTTCTACCAAGCCCGGACAAACCTGAGAAACCTTGACCCCGGTTCCGTTCAAGTCCATTCTCATACCATTATTGATAGCATCAACTGCGTGTTTGGATCCACAGTACACATTACCATTAGGATAAGCTTCTTTGCCTGCAATCGAGCCAATATTCACGATATGGCCTGATTTTCTCTCTACCATCCCTGGCACAATGGCCTTGGTTACGTAAAGCAAGCCTTTCACATTGATATCGATCATGGCGTCCCAATCTTCCACATTTCCATCTTGGATTTTACCCAATCCATGTGCATTTCCAGCATTGTTGATCAGCACATCTATGTTTTTCCATTCTTCTGGAATAGAAGCCAAGGTTTCAAAAACGGTTTCCTTGTCACGAACATCGAAGAGCAGTTCCAGGGTTTTTACTCCCAGTTTAGCAGACAACTCTTTAAGTCTTTCTGGTCTTCTGCCGCAGATGATTAATTGATATCCTTCCCTGGCCAAAGCCTCTGCTGTCGCCCATCCTATTCCAGAAGTGGCTCCAGTTACCATTGCAATTTTACTCATTCTTCAATGCTTTCTTAAGCTTCGAATTTAGAAGAAATAAGCGGAAGAATGAAGGTAAATATGATTTGGAGTGACTTGAAATTAATCTGTGAAGTGAAGGTAAATCGAGAAGTTATGGGTGGTAATTCTATCAATCCCATTAGAGTAGAAATTGTCATTGGGATTAATCACGTTCATCAGCCCTCTAGAATAGCGGATTTCTGGCGCGAACTTGAAGAACTCAAAGTAATTCTCTAAACCAAAACCCACTTCTAACTTAATGTCACCTTTTCGGATTTCGAGCCGATCCGTTGCAGTCAATTCCTCGGCTTTGCCAGAACGAACGGATGCACTGGCACCAGCAATAACGTACATTCTCAAATTATCTCTTCTGATCGAACGGTATTTTAGGTAAATCCCGGGTTCAATTCTGGTACTTTCTATCAGTTGTTCATCAACCGTACCATCGGTCAAATTGTAGCTCACCAGCTGTTGATATAGCCCGATTTTAACAGGAACAAACCGAATGATGAACTGGTCGTCTAACCGAAAATTGACCATAAAACCCAAGTTGAACCCAGAATTTTTTTGAGCTACAATGGACGATACGTTGTCATAACCCACAGTAGAAAAGGCATCGGAGTATTTAATGCCGTAGTAATTTTGATGATAGCCCAGAAAAAAACCGTATTTGATCAATTTATCATCTGTACCAATGCGATGCATTACGACTGGCTCCTTTTGAGCGAAGGCAGTATTGCACAAAAGCAAAGTCAACCAAAAAATTATTTTTGGCCTATATAAATTGAGCTGATACCAAAAGTGAGTGGCTTGCATTCAGTGTTTTTAAATCCAACTTCTTCCAAAATATTCAAGAACCGCTGACCATCAGGGAAAACCTCCACCGATTCAGGAAGGTAGGTGTAAGCTGATTGGTCTTTCGAAACCAATTTACCAATAATCGGCAGTATTGCTTTAAAATAAAAATTATACAACTGCTTCATAGGAAAGGCTTTAGGTTTTGAAAACTCCACAATTACCGCCTTGCCGCCTGGTTTTAAAACCCTATGCATATCGCTGAGGCCTTTGGTTAAGGTTTCGAAGTTCCTTACGCCAAATGAAACGATCACGGCATCGAAGGTATTGTCTTCGAAAAGAAGCTTCTCTGAATCGCCCATTTGCATATCGATGATATGGTCATAACCGCGCTTCTTCATTTTCTCTTTGCCCTTTTCAAGCATTCCTGCCGAAATATCGACCCCAATAATTTTATCGGGATTTAAAGCCAATGCTTCGATGGCAAAATCACCAGTGCCAGTGGCAATGTCCAGAATATATTTTGGCTGATCGGCCCTAAGCATTTTTATGGCCTTCTTTCGCCACAAGATATCGATACCTAAGCTCAAAAAGTGATTGAGAAAGTCGTACCTGTGGCTAATGTTATTGAACATTTCGGCCACCTGTTCTTTTTTGCTTGTTTGTTGCTCTTTATAAGGGACTACCGCCATTGGTCAGAATTTGGGTGCAATAATACAAAGGAAACAGGGGGGATAGGAATTTTGTTGCGATTAATTGCCTGCTGGTTGTGCAATAATATAATCTCACCGACCTTAGTTATTCAATGTTTGTTAACAAGGAAAAACTCCTCAAGAGCGACTAACAAGTACAACGGTTTTTCCTCGACTGTTTGGTGTTCATCACCGCAAAGTACGCTAAGGCCGCAAAGTTTAAAGGAGTGAGAGCACTGCATAAAAGACCTTTGCGAAGCTCCGTGATCTTTGCGGTTAACGAGTTCACTTGTATTTCTACCTTCGTTTGAATGCTTAACTTTCGAACCATAGCTTCACCTTAATTTTAATTAATTCCATTAAGCCGCTGTTTTTGGCTGATTCCATTAAATTTGGCCGAATAATAAGTCCTAAAACTCTCATAACTCTAGCACATGAAGTCACTTTTTTCTATTTTATTCACTTTTGTCATCCTAGGCATTAATGCTCAAGAAGTTACAACCTATCAAAACGAAAGAGGCGAACGCCATTTAGCCGGTAAATTCCCCATCGAATACCTGCAACAGGATAGTGTTTTTCAAAAATGGTTTGATAAAAATTATGCCGAGTTTGTCGTGAATAAAGGCGATGAGAAGTGGAAAAAGTCTTTGAAAAACACTCAAATCGATATTTACTTGGGCACATGGTGTGGAGATAGTCAGAAATGGGTGCCTAGCTTTCTGAAATTATGGGATGAACTGGGTTTAGACAGAAAACAACTCTCTTTCACCGCACTTTATGATGGTGACGAAAATTACAAACAAGGGCCAAACGGAGAAGAAAAAGATTTGAAAATTCACCGTGTGCCGACCTTTATTTTCAAAAATAAGGGTGAGGAATATGCCAGAATCGTTGAGTCACCACGCAATGATTTGCAAACTGACTTGGCTCAAATTGCAATCGGCTACCCTTCTGAACCCAATTACAGAGCTGCCACTTATTTGCTTGATCTTTTTGAAGAAAAGCCTTTGCAAGAAATATATGCCGAAGCCAATGCACACTTGAATAAGGTTTACCATTTAGTTGGTAAAAGTGGTGAATTACATACTTTAGGCCGTGTTTTAACAACTTCCGACCGACTTGATCAAGGCTTACTTGTACTTCAATTCAATACCATTATTAACCCCTACATGCCCGCTGTATTGAATCGTTATGCCGAGGCTTTGGCTAAGAATGGACAGCATGAAATGGCGATCGCTACTTTTGAAAAGGTGCTCCAAATAGACCCTAAAGATGAAAACGCCTTGGCTCAGCTTGAGAAATTAAAAGGGAAGTAAGCCAGTGCTGGTTTGGAGGGATTTATTCACCAGTCACAAAACTAAATTTAATTCGCCCCTGTTGGTGTTCTTCACCAACAGGCCACCGAAGCCCAGCTTTATTATAGTCCACTCCTCTTTCTGCACTCAAGGATGGAATCTTATTAATTCAGGGGATGAAAAAGGAGGTTCTCGGACTTGTTTAGTTTGTTGGTGAAGAACACCAACAAAGGCGAAAATCTTATTAATTCAGGGAATGAAAAAGGCGGTTCTCGGTCTCCTCATTTTAAGTCATTTCGTAGAAATCCTTTCACGCCTGCAAGAAATAAGACTTTCGTTTGCTGAAAAAGATCACTCTTCCCTTCGCCCCTGTTGGTGTTCTTCACCAACAGGCCACCGAAGCCCAGCTTTATTATAGTCCACTCCTCTTTCTGCACTCAAGGATGGAATCTTATTAATTCAGGGGATGAAAAAGGAGGTTCTCGGACTTGTTTAGTTTGTTGGTGAAGAACACCAACAAAGGCGAAAAAATCTCGCTACTCAATTCTGTGATATATGTAATGTATTTATATTCTTCTGTAACTATTCTCGGATCATTAGGGCCGACCTTTACGGTAAATCAAAATACCCTAATATGAAAAAATATTTAATCATTTGCGCCTTAGGTTTATCATTTGTCCTGATCCAAGGCTGCGGAACCGACAATAAGAAAACCGAAATAACAACTCCAATGACCACTGCCGACAGGCATGCAAAAGTGGAGCAGGAACGAGATAGATTGATAGAACAAAGAAGAGCAGCACTTGCAGAATTGATTGCAGCTTCCAATTCGTATGAAAACGCCCAAGGAAGAACGGTTTATTACAAAGCGGACATTGACCCGATTTATGTGGGAGGCGAAAAGGCCATGAACGAGTTTCTGCAAGACAACCTGAAATTCCCAGAGGTGGCAGAACAGGAAGCCATGGAAGGGACTGTATTTGTAGAGTTTGTGGTGTCCGACAGCGGTGAGGTAACAGAAGTTGCCACATCTAACAACACTTATTCAGATGTAGACGATTTGTTTAGGGAAGAAGCCCTTAGGGTGGTGAATTTAATGCCAAACTGGATCCCCGGACAACAGAATGGCGCGGCAGTAGACACAAAATTCAGTATTCCTATCACATTCCTTATCCGTTAATCCAAGAAAGCATACGTGAATTTCTATCGCTAGGTAGAATTTTAAAAGCCAGCAAGAATTCCTTTTTGCTGGCTTTTTTTTTAAATCTACGCCCCCTATTCTTCACCAACAGGCCACCGAAGCCCAGCTATATAATAACCCACTCCACTTTCTACATTCAGTGTGGAATCTCATTAAATCAGAGCATGAAAAAGGCGGTTCTCGGACTTGTTTAGTTTGTTGGTGAAGAACACCAACAAAGGCGAAGGCGGTTCTCGGTCTCCTCATTTTAAGTCATTTCATAGAAATCCTTTCACGTCCTGCATGAAATAAGACTTTCGTTTGCTGAAAAAGATTTTCGCCCCTGTTGGTGTTCTTCACCAACAGGCCACCGAAGCCCAGCTATATAATCACCCACTCCCCTTTCTGCATTCAGGTATAGAATCTCATTAATTCAGGGAATGAAAAACGCTGTTCTCGGACTTGTTTAGTTTGTTGGTGAAGAACACCAACAAAGGCGAAATGCGTGATGCTTGGTCAAGCCTCTTGTCCTCGGATAACGTAACCAAGTTAAAGACAAAAGACCTGTCAGAAATGATAGGTCTTTTTTTTATGTCTGTTTCTGTCGTCATAGCCTTTTCACTAACGGTTCTCAGCTACCCGAAGGTGGCGATTTCCAACTACTTCATTGGCTACCAAGCAGAAACTTTGATATAGGCACAAAGCTTGAATTAACCAATTCTCCCAGCCATAAGCTATATGCTGTATTGTGCATAGTTTTTTATTTGATTTAATTCCTTTTCAATTGTCAAAGGGTCAAGTAAATTCTCTTCATATTGAATTTCTTTTTTCGTCTTTTTCCAATACGGAAACAACCAAGTCATTGCGGTTCCTAAATTCTCAAACTCTGAGTCGTTTAGAATAAGTTCAGTCTTGTTTTTATATGAAAAGCTGCCCTTATAATATTTAGTAATGCGCTTTTTTTTAGTCAGCAGATTGAAAAACCTGTCAATTGCATTTTGAATGTCATCAAATTCAGGGTCAAAATGTTGGTGTACTAATCCATATCCAACCGTCAGTTCTCTGTCGTCACAAGAAATCCATATTCCTGTTTCACCTATTATTAGGTGGTCACCGTCTTCATATTCTTTTATGTCACTCCCGAAATGGTTTTTCAAAAGTTCTTTAATCTTAAAATATATGGCTTGGTGTTTTTTCATTTCAAATTATGCACAACGGTTCTCAGCTATACGCAGGCAGGGTTTTTTACCACTGAACTTCCTACGAAGAACTGAACTTCAAATTTACCACTTTCCTGTCCTACGAAGCACGAAACCCCTGCTTGCGTATAGGTGATGTTGGTGGCTGGTGTTCCTTTCATATCGTCAGTTTATATTGTATTGTGAATCGAGCCATTTTAGAAAATATGGGTCTTTGATATGTTCTTTAACTTTGTCTTTGATAGCTTGATTTGTCCTTATTGACTCTGAATTCAATACAGAGCATAAAACAATGAATTTTCCAAGCGGATAGGGTCTTTGTTGATTTTTAGGGAATAGGTAAAGTGATAGTTTGCCATCAAGCCTTTCAACTTTTGAAAATAGAAAAATTTGGTTTGCTAGTGTTACTGTATTTGTAATACCTGATGATATTTGATTAAACAAAAGCTTTTCAACTGCTTTGCTGTTAGTAACTACTAACCTTGATAGTATTGCTGTTACTTGCCTTCTTAAAAAGGAGTCTGTTTGCCATAAATTTTTATACTTCTCTATAAATTTCAGCAAGTCTTCTGGGTGATTATATTTTGCCTTAAACCAAAGCACGCAGTAAAAGTCAGAAGGTAATTTTCTCTTAAATGAAAATGCGGTTATTTTAGATTCAAATTTGGATATAAAGTCTTTTGATTGGTCATTAACTGGTATCTCCCATTGGGTTACAAGCAAGCAAATTTGGTATAGTGAAATATCATCAAATATGTCCATTTCATCTAGTATCTCTAAAACAACTTCTGATGATTTCTTTTTATAACCAACATTTGACAAATACATTAGTAAATGGCTTCTAAGTCCCGGATAGTTAACATACTTTTTTGATAATAATGTTAATAATGCAGTTGATTTCAGCTTACTGTATGTTGTAATGTATCTTTTAGCAATTTTATCCCAATATTTTGGACTGGTATCCTTAAAGTGTAATTTGAATTTTTTATGAAGTTCAGAGCAGACTTTTTTATAGTTTGCATCTTCTTTCTTTATTGTTTCAATACTGTCAATATACCTATTGGACTCAATTTGAAAATGATGATACCCTGCATCATCGTCATAGATATTAGTTTTGGCAAGATTTAGGGCAAGTCCACGTGTTTTTAACATATCAGAAACGGAACTAATTGTCTCAATAGCTTCTTTTCTAGAATCAACGCCAATTACAATATCGTCCATCCATCGAGTAAAACTATTATTGGTTTTTTGCATAATTACTTCATCAACTTCATAGAGAAATGAATGTGCAAGTAATCTTATCCCTTCAACATTAGTTGTTGGCAATCCCCTTTTTGAGTAAGGTAAGTAGTCTGGTTTCCAAGAAATTTCTTCAATTATTCTAAATAGCAAATCGATTAGAACTTCATCAATTTTACTGTAGCTTGTAAAAACCTTCCTAAGTTCTTCAATATCGATACTATCATAATAGTTCGATAAGTCAGTTACTACAATTAATTCTTTGTCTTCGTGAAAATTATATATTTTCTTTTGTAATTGTTTCCATTGTTGTCTCCAAGTGAAGCCATAATCATCAGCTGTATGTGGTAACGAAACATTGTGTTTGTCACGAGAATAGAATGCGTTTTCAGAAGGTTGATTTGAAAGAATATTATCAGCAATAGTTTCGACTAATACCTGCAAAACTAAAGCGTCAATTGGTTGGGGAATTACCAAATGTCTGCAAACCCCAAACTTCTTCTCAATCCTGTAAATTAAAGGTTGAGAAACTTTATATGTGCCGCTTAAAATTTCATTTTTTATTGCAATTGCACGTTCATCAATATTGTAATTGAAGTCGTAGTGGTCATATAAGTCTTTAAGGTCAAGATTACGAAGTTGATTTTTTACAATCTTTCTCCATACATCGGTTATCTTTTTCTTTTCAAAAATTTTTGAAAGAGCAGCTTTCCTGAGTCTATTAAATCTTTCTGTTTGCATTCGTCATTTTTTATGGGTGCTGTCTTTCACACTTGCCACCAACATCCGTATAAACCCATTGCGTTTATATGTCCAATATGTTGATCAATCTAGTGGGATTCTGACAGATAAAAAAGCAAGCGTTGATTTATAGATGGATTTAATGAAAGTATTCCTGCTTGTAGCTGCCAAGGATTTGATTGGTTAATGGGCTGCACTGGCAAGCAAAAACCAATAAGGCGCAAAAAAAGCCAGTAAGAAGGGGTCTTACTGGCTTTTTTTACTAAGCTGTAGCCTAGTTCAGTTTTACTTCAAATCGCTTTTCTCATAAAACTCTAGTGCCTTAGGTAAGGCAGCGGTTAATCGCTCAATGCGGGTTTCATGACTTGGGTGTGTAGAAAGAAACTCTGGTGGGGCTTGGCCTCCACTGCCAGCCGCCATTCTTTCCCAGAATTTAGGGGCTTCTCTTGGGTCGTAGCCCGCAATCGCCATAAAAGTCAAGCCTAATTCGTCAGCCTCTGACTCGTGGGTCCTGGAGAATTTCAATAAACCGATATCTGTTCCAATACCAATCGCCTGAAAAACCAATCTTGAACCCAATGAGGGGTCTTGTCCTAAAGCTACCGCGCCAATACTAAACCCAACCTGTTTGGCATAAGCCTGATTCATTCTTTCTTGACCATGTTTAGCCACTGCATGCGCGACTTCATGTCCCATTACTACCGCAACTCCCAAATCATCTTTACAGATGGGAAGAATCCCCGTGTAAAAGGCCACTTTTCCCCCGGGCATGGCCCAGGCATTCACGGTAGAATCATTGTCAATTACATTGAATTCCCAATTGAACCCATCCAAAAGGCCCGTATAGCCATTGTTGTTCATGTACTGCTCTACTGCCTTTTGTATTCGGTTGCCCACTCTTTTTACCATGGCTACTTGTTCTGCATTGGTAGATAGTTTAACCGAATCGATCACCTGCTTGTAAGCATCCGCACTCATGGCAACTACTTCATCTGAGCTGATCAGGCCTGTCATTTGGCTCCTGCCCGTAATCGGCACGGTGGTACAATCCCATGCCAAAACCAGAATAAATGCTAAAGCGAATATTTTTTTCATGTGTATAAATTTGATTTCTTGGTTGCTCTTGAAAAAGGCCGAGTTAGTTTTTTAGCTTTGATCGCTCTCGAATTCAACCAAATTAGGTACAAAATTGCTCAATATTGGTAGGTTGTCAAATCGATACGAAATTTTAATTTTGCTGTAAGAGATTTATATCTCTGATCCATCCTAAACTAACATACATGAAAATTATTGCGATTGGCAGAAACTACGCTGAACATATTGCTGAGCTCAACAATGAGCGCCCTTCGGAACCTGTCGTTTTCCTAAAACCTGATACCGCAGTCTTAAGGAACAATGCACCTTTCTACCATCCCGATTTCTCCAAAGACATTCATTACGAGGTAGAAGTACTCTTGAAAATCAGTAAAGAAGGAAAACACATCGAAAAAAAATTCGCGCACAAGTATTATGACGAAATCGGCATTGGGATTGACTTTACGGCCCGCGATTTGCAACAGCGCTGTAAGGAAAAGGGTTTGCCTTGGGAAATTGCCAAAGCCTTTAATGGATCCGCCCCTATTTCTGAATTCAAAGCTAAAAATGCTTACAATTTGAACGAACTTAACTTTAGTCTCACTCAAAATGATGAACTTAAGCAAAAGGGAAATACAAACATGATGTTGTTCAGTTTTGACGAAATCATTGCGCATATTTCGAAATACTTTACGTTGAAAAAGGGTGATGTTATATTCACTGGAACCCCCGCAGGTGTTGGAAAAATCAATATTGGAGATAAGCTTGTCGCTTACTTGGAAAATGAAAAATTGTTGGAAGTTGAGGTTAAATAGTCTTGTAGTTTTATTGCTCATTTTTTGTTCCGTCCGCCTTTTCGCGCAATACGACAAGGTAGAAGAAGGGTATTTTCAATTCCCAATTCAGCCCGAAAGGACGAACTATTTGGCTGGTAATATGGGCGAATTGCGGGCTTCTCATTTTCACGCTGGGCTGGACATTAAAACCAATGGCGTTGAAGGCCTAAATGTATACACTGCCGCAGATGGATATGTAAGCCGAATTGCCGTTTCAACGGGTGGCTATGGCAATTGCGTTTATGTAGCGCATCCGAATGGCACCACCACGGTTTACGCCCACCTTCAAAGTTTTAATAAAGAATTGGCCAAGTATGTTTTGGAAAACCAGTACCAACAAAAATCATTTACAGTAAATCTTTTCCCTGAAAGGAATCAATTCAAGCTAAAACAAGGCGAAATATTGGGTTTCTCTGGTAATTCTGGTTCTTCTACCGGGCCACATCTTCATTTCGAAATCAGAAATATACAGCAGCAAGTGTTGGATCCATTGCGCTTTGGCTTTAGCCAAATCAAAGATCAAATCGCCCCCATTGCTGAGCGAATTGCCCTAAAAACCATGAACATTGATGCGCGGGTGAATGGTGAATTTGGAAGGTTTGAATTCAATTTAGAACGAAGAGGGAATGAATACGTGATTGCTGACACCATTTTGGCAACTGGTAAATTAGGAATTGAACTTTGGGGCCACGATAAGTTGGATGGCGCAGCCAATAAAAATGGAATCCCGTTCATTGATGTATTTCAAAACGACCAACTGTTATTCCGTCAGCGCATTGACACGGTGAGTTTTGCTTTGCAGAACAACATCAGGGTACACACCAATTACCAGGCTGAACAAGAGACCAGAAGAAGGTATAATAAGCTGTATGTTGATGATGGCAATGCACTTGGCTTCTATCAAAAACTAAAAAACAATGGTTTTTTCTATGCCAAAGCCGATTCTATCTACAATTTCAAAATCCTACTGGCAGATGCCTATAACAATCAGCGCTTGGTCAGTTTTGTGGTAAAGGGAGCCGATAGCAGCACGGTAGCGATTGCTACAGCCACATCAGAAAACCATTCCTATATTTTAGACAATACGCTTCAACTGAAAAAGAAGAAAGAGGGAGATGCCCATAAAATCACGCTTTATACTGCAGAAGGCTCAAGAGTAATCGACCCAGCCTATCAAAGCACGCTCGACAATATCTACTTGATTGACCTTTCTAAAGGCGTTCCTTCAAAGATTGATTATGGTCATGGCATGGAGGATTTGAATTTAGTGAACTCTATACCTTCGGGAGTGCTGTATGATTTCAGCGATGCCAGCTTTACCATTCAATTCAATAAAAACAGCCTTTTCGATACCCTTTATTTGGAAGCCAGCCATCAACTCACCGAAAATAGAAAATCAGAAATTCTAAAATTAGGGCCTTCACCGATTCCCTTAAAAAGTGGAATTTCCATTGAATTAAGTCCATTGGCCAATTATGATAGTTTAGAAACCTATCAAGTGTATAGTTTGTCTAGCAACGGAAAACCGAGTTATATTGGCGGTGAGTGGGTAAACGGAAAAATCAGATTCAGCACATCTTCACTGGATGAATTTACCTTGTTAAAAGATAAGGTTAAGCCTACTATTCAATACAAACCAACAACAAACGGCACGGTGTTTTTCACCATAGATGATGCAATGTCTGGCATTGCGAGCTATGAAGCTAAGCTGAATGGAGAGTGGGTTTTAATGCATTACGACCCTAAAAAGAAATTAATTTGGTCAGAACTTTTAGATAAATCGAAACCAATCAGCGGTGATTTTGCTTTAGTGGTTACCGATAACGCGGGAAACAAAAAATCCTTGAACTTAAAACTCTAATCATGGCACTTAAAGTAGGCGACAAAGCCCCAAATTTTAAAGGAATCGATCAAAACAGCAATCCAATTCAACTTTCTGATTTTGCTGGCAGAAAGCTCGTGCTTTATTTCTACCCCAAAGACAATACTCCTGGCTGCACCACCCAAGCCTGCAACCTTCGCGATAATTACGATGCCCTTTTAAAGGCTGGCTATGCAGTTGTTGGAATTAGTTCTGACTCAGCCAAAATGCATCTGAAATTTATTGATAAATTTGAGCTCCCTTTCCCCCTTATTGCTGACGAAGACAAAAGCATTCATGAGCAATTTGGAACGTGGGTAGAAAAATCAATGTATGGTCGCTCTTACATGGGCACTGCAAGGACCACTTTCGTGATTGATGAAAATGGTGTGATTGCCGAAATCATTGAAAAGGTAAATACAAAGGAACACAGTAGTCAAATACTGAAATAATTTTTTAACCAACACATAAAAGCGTGGATAAACCGAGTATTGAAGAACTTGAGCGAATTGCCTCTCAAGTAAGAAGAGACATAGTGCGCATGGTGCATGCCGTAAACTCCGGTCACCCAGGTGGCTCTTTAGGATGTACGGACTTTTTGACCGCACTCTATTTCAACATCATGGAAATCAAAAAACCATTCGATATGAATGGAAAAGACGAAGATCTTTTCTTCCTGTCCAATGGCCATATCTCCCCTGTTTGGTATAGCGTTTTGGCACGAAGCGGTTATTTTGAAGTATCAGAATTAGCCACCTTCAGAAAATTGAATTCAAGAGTGCAAGGTCACCCAGCTACGGAAGAAGGTTTACCGGGCATTCGCGTGGCTTCTGGCTCTTTAGGACAAGGCCTGTCTGTTGCCTGTGGAGCTGCCCAAGCCAAAAAACTGAATGGCGATAAGCATAAAGTTTTTGTGTTGATGGGTGATGGAGAATTAGACGAAGGTCAAGTTTGGGAAGCCGCCATGTATGCTGCTCACCATAAAATCGATAATATCATCGCTACAGTAGACCTTAACGGACAGCAAATTGATGGCCCAACTGCCAAAGTGATGGATTTGAAAGATGTAAAAGCCAAATGGCAAGCCTTTGGTTGGGACGTGATCGAAAGCGATGGCAACGATATGAAATCGGTGATCAATGCCATGAAATTGGCGAAGTCACTTTCCGGAAAAGGAAAACCAGTGATCAATTTAATGAAAACTGAGATGGGTGCTGGTGTTGATTTCATGATGGGCTCGCACAAATGGCATGGTGTAGCTCCGAATGACGAGCAATTGGCCAATGCCCTTTCGCAACTTGAAGAAACCCTTGGAGACTATTAATCGCTGAATCAATGACTAAATATACTTATACAAAAACACAGGATACACGTTCAGGATTTGGCGATGGATTGCTTGAATTAGGAAGAACCAACCCGAATGTGGTTGCGCTTTGTGCTGACTTGGTGGGCTCCCTAAAAATGCAAGACTTCATCAACGAATTCCCTGAAAGATTTTTTCAAGTGGGTATTGCTGAAGCCAATATGATGGGCTTAGCAGCGGGCATGACCATTGGAGGTAAAATCCCATTCACAGGTACCTTTGCTAACTTTTCAACTGGCCGTGTTTACGATCAAATCCGTCAGTCCATTGCTTATTCTGAAAAGAACGTAAAGATTTGTGCTTCTCATGCTGGCTTAACGCTTGGCGAAGATGGCGCAACGCATCAGATCTTGGAAGATATTGGCATGATGAAAATGTTGCCGCATATGACGGTCATCAATCCATGCGATTACAATCAAACGAAGGCTGCCACCATTGCTATTGCAGCACACGAAGGCCCTGTTTATTTAAGATTCGGAAGACCGAAAGTACCTATTTTCACTCCTGCTGATCAGAAATTCGAAATCGGAAAAGCTTTGAAGCTTATCGAAGGAACTGACGTTACCATTTTCGCTACCGGCCACCTCGTGTGGGAAGCGATTGTAGCTGAGGCTGAATTGGCAAAAGAAGGCATCAGTGTAGAAGTGATTAACATTCACACCATTAAACCATTGGATGTTGAAGCGATCTTGGAATCGGTTAGAAAAACGGGTTGTGCGGTATCCGCAGAAGAGCATCAAATGAATGGTGGTTTAGGAGATAGCGTTGCGCAAACCCTTGCCTTGCATCATCCAGCACCATTAGAAATGGTGGCAGTTAACGATTCCTTCGGGGAAAGTGGCACGCCAGAAGAGCTAATGACCAAGTATGGCATTGATGCTGCTCACATTATTAAAGCCGCTAAAAAAGTAATGAAGCGAAAGTAATTTCACTTTATTCCATAAAATACAGAAAGCCCGACTTGAGAGAGTTGGGCTTTTTTGTGTTTAGTTTTTACTATTGGTTATGTCAGAAGTTTTGGGTTACTTTCTAAAGAAATCGAGCAATAGTTCAAAAGCTTCAAGTCATGAGACATTTCTTTAATATTCTAATTTCAGCTTTATTACTGTCAAGTTGTACTCAAAGCACCTCAAATGAAAAAGTTGAGATTAATCAAGAAGCAAATTTTTCAAAGACTGAAATTTCAATTTTCACCATTTCAGCTATAATGCATCAATCACCTTCAATCATTTCTGCTAACCAAGAAAATGGCATCTATTTAGTAACATATAATAGGCCTTCGGATGGGAAAACGTTCGCTTATAAAGTCAAATTTGATGGAGTTGACAAGGTTATTTGGGCAACCATCGATGGACGATGGAGAAATTCAGAACTTGATGAGGAAATTAAATACAGTGTTGAGGGTGATAAATTAAAAATTACTCAAAAATTTAGTGATGGCTCAAAAAGTGAAAAAGAGTTTCTAAAAAACAATATTGAAGATTAATAGCCTTCTAATATAATGAAACCTTTCTATGGACAAACTTCATGAAACGCTTCTCATACTACAACATTTCGGAAATGTGATTGAGAGTCGAACTAATTATTGAAAACGAAAAAATGGAGTTGACACCTTGGACATTATTGCTAATGAACTGATCAAACATTTTGAGAAAGGACATCCAATCAATTCATTTAATGACGCAAAAAAGCAAGAAGAAATTTCAAGAGAAGTTTCTGACTTCCGTTTGATACTACATAATTACATTAGACTAAACATTATTGATATGTGTTCCTTCATTGATGAGTACAATAGCTTTTTCAAGGAAACAATAACAGTTGAGGAGAGGATATCTCAAAGGATAAAAAAAGTCAAGGATAAAAATAAAGTCATTAAAAAAAGAATTGACTGGCAGAAACTAAAAACGATCCGAAATATCTCTATGGCTCACAACTTAAGAGATAGAAAGAGTAGGAACGAGCTATCACTAGACAATCTCAAACTCTTAACTAATGAACTCTCTAGTCTAGAGGTGGGAATTAAATATTCAGAAGTTGTGATATTCATGTTTGAAAATATTAAAAACGAATTCTCACACGAGCTGTTAGAAGCTGAGAAATCACTGCAGGTTCTCCGAACCTGTGACGATTTATAATAAAGGACTCTGTCCTTTATTATAGTTATCCCGCTTAGGCGGTATGTATCGTCCTGAAACTCTCGAAGCATCAGGATCAGGATGACGGTCTATTCGGAGCGTCATGCCGCTCCGAAGCCTCGGAGTTGTTTCAGTATCCCTAATTTACCCTCCTGTCCTCTCTTCTCCTTCTGATATTTCATTCCATGGGTTTCGGAGCTTTGGAATTTCACGTCTCAAAATCACCCCCCTTTGCATTACTGAAAAAGACCTCTGCGAGGTGACTTAGGCGAGTGAAGCAAACTGAATCAACGAGATTTTCTGTTTGCTTATCTAAGCAAATCCTTCGCTTATCGAAGATTCAAATTTGACCATGATGTCATGTCTACTTTCGTCATAGATAAAAGCCAAAATGATGAAAACGCTCAACACGAATCATGGTTTAAAACTCTTGATTGTCGATGACCATCCACTTAATTTAAAGCTCCTTTCCATTTTTATGACCAAATGGAATTACGACTTCGACCTTGCTGAAAATGGCAGAACAGCCGTGGATAAAGCAAAGGCTAATCACTATGATTATATCCTCATGGACGTTCAATTACCTGATATTTCAGGCCCTGAGGCAATAAAAGAAATTAAGACTTTCGACAATGCCAGCCAAGTAATCTACCTTACTGGCATGGACATGAGTTATGACTTAGGAAATGCGAATGGCTCAGCATACCTTCAAAAACCTTATAATCCAATGGCCTTAAAAAGCATGATTGAAAACGGCACAAGACAAATAGCAGCTTAGACTTTTCTCTCTTACTGCATCTCTTATTCAAAAAGCCAGCAAACTAGACCCTTCGTGCCTCAGGGTGAGAAAGAGGGCAATTTCATTTTTATCGAAGATTAGTTATTACTCAAACGAGAACATTACCTTCTTTGCACGTTCCTTTCTATCCTGAGGCACGAAGGAACTAAAAGGAATATCAAGTCAACCTATTTCAAGACGATACACTTTGCGGTAAACTAATCCCAGTTCACCCGAATCAAGTAAATGGGTTTATCATGGTAGTGGAATTCTTCTGCGACCGAGTATCCTGATTCAGGCAAATCTTCACCATAAACGAAGTAATACCCCGATTCGAAAAGCTCCTTTTGACTTATGATGTCTTGTCTAGCTCCTTCTAAATAAAACACAATCGTCAACGACATGCGGACATCTCCAAATCGATATAAAGGCTCTCCTTGCGTAATTTCAGCGATTTTCAAACCTAAAGCTTTATCTTCCGCTGCTCCAGTTGTCATTTGCCGAGTGACAGGCACGGTGAAAGAATAGGCTAACCTTAACACCAGGAAAGCCCCAATAATGATCAAGTAGGCTTGGATATTTTTCTTAGTATAAAGCCACCATAAAGTGAGTAACAAGAGCTCTAACAAAATGACTATCACCAGAAGATTACTAACTATATCCAACTGCTCAATAAAGAGCATAATTGGCAAAGCAATAGTAGCAATAGAGAGCAATGTATAAGTCAATATTTTGGTGTATTTCTTTACCCCATTTGAATTGGTGTGGCTTAAGCCTACTAGAATAATGGTAATCAGAAGAGGAAAAAGCGGGTAAATGTACCTTGACTTGGCTTCTGCCGAAAACCAATACACTAGAAAATTAGCCGCAAAAAGCAACGCTACTAAAACTATAAATCTGTTGGACTTCAGATGATCTCTTACGCTCTTAAAGAAGAGCACCGGAATAAAGAAACTCACAGGAAGTAAGTTCGCCAAAGTAATCAGCGGGAAGGTCAAAAAGTGTTTTAGTAAAGCCGGAAAGCCTCCACCTACTGCCTTGTCTGCAGATTCAGAAAATAAAGTAGCAATCCAGCCATTAGGGTCTTCGCGCAACGAATAAGCATAAAAGTACAGGGCCAAGCATCCGAAAAACAAAACGATTGAAACGACATGCTGAATGGAAAATAGCACCCTGAATTTTCGCTCATAAATGAAATAAACCAGCAATGAAATGGCCAGATAAGGCAGGGAAGTAAGTCCTTTGGTTAAAAATCCAACAGCCGTTAGTCCATAGACTATTAAGAATAAAGGCCAATATTTCTCCCTCTCTCCAAAGTGAATAATGACCACAAAGACTAAGAAAGTAACCAGTGAGTAAAAGAGGTCAATCTCTCCTATCATGCTGAAATAGAAGAGAATATCTACGCAAGCAATATAGCTGAGGGCCGCATAAACTGCCAGCCGCTCTCCTATTCTTGATTTAAAGAATCGATAAACTACGCCTCCGGTAATCAAAAGAGAAACTACAGAGACAATCCTTGTGGCAAATTCAGAATAACTCCCAAAAAGCTGATAAGAGAGGATCAACAACCAATTATAAAATGGAGGTTTCCGAAAGTAAAGATCACCCGTTTGGGTGGGTACCAAATAATTATCCCTAAAGATCATTTCAAGGGCAATTAATCCTCTTCTGGGTTCTTCTAAATAGAGCGGATAAATCCCAAGATTCACCAATAATGCGAAAAGCATCAAAATCAATAGGCCCAGCAGGGTCAACCGCTCGTTTTTATTGAATTCGCTATTCAGGATCATGGCGTAAAAATACTGGTTTAAGTGGTATTCCTTTTAGGCTTGAATTGAAATGCGTTGTTTTTTAAAAATACTTCGGCCAGAATGGAGCATACATTTCACTTTAAAGCTTTAGTCATTACTTTCGCATATGGATCCACAAAGCGTATTTCTAAATCATTTGGCCCAAACTTCGCCCTTCCCTTTAAAAATCGAAGTCGCCAAAGCTGAAGGGACCTATATTTATGATGTGGATGGTAAATCCTATCTCGATTTTATTTCGGGAATAGCCGTCACGAATATTGGACATCGCCATCCACACGTTGTCAATGCGATTAAACATCAGCTCGACCAATACATGCATGTAATGGCCTATGGTGAGTTTATCCAAACCCCACAGAACAAGCTCGCTGAGAAATTAGCATCGCTACTTCCACCTCAATTGAACAGCTGCTATTTCGTAAACTCTGGCGCAGAAGCCAATGAGGGTGCGCTAAAGCTAGCTAAAAGAGTGACAGGCAGAACGCAAATTATATCCTGCAAAAAGTCTTATCATGGAAGCACACACGGGGCACTAAGTGTTTCTGGAAACGAAGTTAAAAAATACGCATTTCGTCCCTTGCTCCCTGATGTTCATTTTATTGAGTTCAATAAGATGGATGACCTGGCCATGATTACAACTCAAACTGCTTGTGTGATCATAGAGCCAATTCAGGGTGATGCGGGGGTTAGGATTCCATCTTTGGTGTATATGAAAGCGCTAAGAGAACGTTGCACGGCAATGGGCGCTCTCCTTATTTTTGACGAAATCCAAACGGGATTCGGAAGAACAGGGACACTCTTTTGCTTCGAACAAATGGGAGTAATTCCAGACATTCTCACCATAGCAAAGGCCATGGGCGGAGGAATGCCAATAGGCGGTTTCATCTCTTCGAAAGAAAACATGGACCTTTTTACTCATAACCCCATGTTGGGCCACATTACCACTTTTGGTGGACATCCAGTGGTTTGTGCTTCCGCACTCGCCAACCTTGAAGTGATAGAAAACGAAAGTCTTTTAGCTGATGTAGAAGAAAAAGGTGCATTGATTGAAAGCCTGATAGGACATCCCAAAATCATTGAAATCAGAAGACGCGGATTAATGTTTGCGGTGGAGTTTGAATCCGCTGAATTGGTGGCCCAAATCGTCAATAAATGCCTAGAAAATGGATTAATCACTTTCTGGTTCTTGTCATGTCCCGAAAGTTTTAGGTTGGCTCCACCTCTTACAATAAGTGTACAAGAGATCGAAAAAGGCTGCAAAATTATCAGAGGCGCAATTGAGGAAGTGTTCTCTATTTAAATTGCCGCCTCTCAACCTCACTGGTCCAACCATCTTTTATAGATAAATAATCATTAGTTTGTCGGTAGTATAATTACAAACCGTAATTTACCCTCACTAATAAAGCCAACGTGAATCCATTCAAAAGCATCTACAGCACGGACCAAACGGACAAAACACTCATCCAGCAAGTTTTGGAAGGTGATAAAACCTCCCTAACAAAACTCATTGAGAGGCATCAACCTTTCATTTACAACATTGCTTGGAAAATGACAGGGAATACAACTGATGCAGAAGACCTCACTCAAGAGACGTTGATTAAAATCATCTCCAATTTAAGCTCCTTCAAACAAGAAAGTGCATTTCAGACTTGGGCTTATCGCATTGCTAAAAATCATTTTCTGAACAGCCAGAAAAAGCCATCTACATTTTTTGCGAATAACTTTGAAGTGCTAGGGAATCATTTAGACGCAGCTCCCAATACCGATTTATCGGAAAGCGAAAAAATGGAACAGCGAGAAACCATTCGTGAAGTACGCCTAAACTGCCTTTCGGGAATGTTACTGTGCTTGACCAAGGAACAGCGTCTGATTTATATTATTGGCGAAATATTCGGTGCTGACCATAATATCGGCTCTGAAATTATGGAAATCAGCAGGGACAATTACCGAATGAAGCTCAGTAAAGCCAGAAAGGACTTGTATAATTTTATGCAAAATAAATGTGGCTTAGTGAACAAAGCCAACCCTTGCAGGTGCCATAAAAAAGTAACCTTCGCCACTGCAAACGGAATGGTAGATGCCAAGAACCTGCTATTCAATCGAAAAGAGTATTCTACATTTAAAGAACAATTAGAACCTGATGCTAATTTTTTGGTGGAAGATTCCGAATTGAAAATTGCAGCATTGCATCAGGACCATAGCTTCAAAACAGCTTTTGACAAGAAAAACTTCCTTATCAAACTTCTGGACGATGCCAATTGGCAAAGCCGTTTGAACTTGAATTAGAAATAATTTCTTCAAAGTCTTTACACATGCCCACAAGGCCTGTCAAATTTCGCAATCTAACTAGGAAACGTTGGTTGTAGGCAATTTGATCAGCGCAAAAGAAATGAACTAGGGATGCGACAATACATTGAACAAATAACAGGTTTACTTCCAGATGAAGATTGGAATCTATACCAGCAACATCTTAAAGTCTGGAAAGCAAAAAAAGGACAAACCATTCTTCCTCTGGGTAAAACATGCCAAACGATTTGGCATATGACAAAGGGTGCGGTACGAAAGCTTGAGGTGGATAATGGAATTGAGAAAACGACTCATTTTTACGTAGCTCCAAAAATCTTCACTGTACTTCACAGTGCACTCACAGGAGAACCCAGCGACCTTGCAATCATTTGTGAAGAAGATTGCGAGTTTCTAACACTAGACATAGAAAAACTACAGAATTTGTATCAAAAATCCATTTATATAGAGCGGGTTGGAAGAAGAATGGCAGAAGAGGAATTCATTGAAGAATTTAGCATGCGCAGAATGTTTCTGAAGTTGGATGCCCTTCAACGCTATGAATACATGGAACAAAAGCATCCTGACATTCTTATGCGTTTTCAACTCAAAGATGTGGCTACTTTCCTTGGCATAACCCCTGAAACACTGAGTAGGTTAAGAAAGCTACGATTCTCAGTTTAGCTAAGTTCGAACTTATCATTTGTCAAGTGGATTGAGGATCGCCTTTTCTATCATTACATAATTATGAAATACAAAAATCTAATTTATAATTATGGAAGAACTGGCAGCCAAACAAGCAATCATAGAATTGCACTACAAGTACGCGTTAGGCATTGACAAAAAGGACTGGACAACATTTCGCACGATTGTTCATGATCGAGTTTATGGGGATTTTTCTAAATGGGGAATGGGAGCTCCGGGTGAACTCTCGGCCGATGAAATGACCGCAATGGTCCAAGGGCTTTTTTCCAAAGAAGGATTAGTTACCCAGCATTACATGACCAATTTCCTGATTGATGTAGTAGAAGACATGGCGCATGGAGAAGTCTATGTTTTTGCACGTCACAAGCTGGGCGAAGAAGTGATGAACCTCAACGCCTATTACATATGTGACTATATCAAAACAGGCGAAGCATGGAAAATTTCTTCTATCGAAATGATACCAAGATGGGATGAGGGGGCAGATGTGATCCGCTTTTTCAATCTTCCTGATCCAAAACCAACTGGAAAAACCTATTTATTCGTTACGGCAACGCCCATTTTGGAGCAGCATAATGCGCTCGAACGCTATGTTGGAGGTGTCATTCCAATGCTAATGCAAGCAGGAGGATCTGCCCCAAAGATTATCAAACAAGATTACTCCGTGGTAGGTCATACCGACACCTTTATGTCTATGATTATAGAATTTAACGGGGACGATGCTAATAAAGCAGCTAGGGCGGTATTTGAAAGCGAAGCCTATGCAGCCTTAGTACCTGACCGCGACAAAGCATTCAGCAAAATGAACATTGCGTTTTACTCCGATATGCCACAGGCATAAAGGCTTTACTCGACCCTTTTTTAAGTAAGAAGATGTGGAAATTCTGCGATCAAGCAATAAATGCAAAATCGAAGATTGAACTGAACATACAGTAACGATTTAAGGAGCAAAATTATGACGCTCGAAATCATCTGCACACAGCAAAAGGCTCAACCCACAAGAATCACAAATATTCACCAACGATTATGTTAGCAGGACACTTCGCTACCGCTCTTATTGCTCATCAAAAAGTCCCAAAAAAGGGAGCTTTGCTCTTCTTCTTGATTGCTTCTCAACTGCAAGATTTGCTTTGGTTAAGCTTTCACTATTTGGGTTTGGAACCCACTATTCCGGCAGACGTGCTAGACGTTACCCTGATGAGTATCACTGTGGATATGGTTTATAGTCACGACCTATTGCCCCAACTTGTTTGGATAGCCCTTACCTTTATTATTGGCAGGCTATTGTTCAAGCAGAATGATATTGCCATCGCAGGTGCTCTTTTAGTATTGGGTCATTACCTTCTCGATTTACTATCAGGCTATCCCCATCACATTTTTGGTGGAGGCACGCATGAGGTAGGCCTTGGGCTGTACTATTCTAATGTGTATCTGGCCATTTTCATAGAGGCAGTATTTACAGCTATTGCTCTGGCGTATTATTTTAGGGTCGATTCTAAAAGGAGCAAACCCCGTAGCCAGAAAAACAGGCTGCAAATTGCAGGGCTGTTTGTGTTCGGTATAGTCTTTATATTATCCATAGCTAGCGTCTCTTTTCGTCAGTGGTTTTCTATACCTGAGTTTGAGGCGCCCTTTAACACCACCATGCTATCGTTAGTGTTTACCTATCTACCTATGATTGCCTACTTACTGTACTGCGTAAGGCGCGAAACGGACACGAATCTCAAAGGGTTAAATGGTCTTTTTGCAAAATGATAATTGTCCCAACTTAGAAATAACCACTTAAAGATTTCTTAAGTCTTTACACATTCAAAACTTACATGTCTAAGTATCAGAAGATGATTTAAGGCTGAATTAAAACTCAATTAACATGTTATTATTCATTCGTATTTTCTTGGTGCTTTATGGCATTATTGCTCTAGCCACAGGTTTTTTAGGCATTTCAGCAAGATTTGATCCTGCAACAGCTCCAGCCACTGATAACAATCACCGGTTTGTTGCCGCCATTTGGGCCTCCATGTCTATAGCATTTTTCTATGTGGCTTGGAATCCATCTGAAGTGGCCCTTTTTCGGTTTTTGATGCTGGCTTTGTTCATCGGTGGCTTAGTAAGAATCTACGGGCTTCGCTTCTATCCTGCAAGTCCTTTCTTGATTTTCGGCATTCTATTGGAATTAATTCCTACGACCATCATGCTTTGGATGCACACCAAACTACTTAATGAAGGCACACTTTAAATAACAAACGACTCACAACACAAAATGAATCAAACCAAACAAACAGTACTCATAACAGGCGGTGGTTCTGGCATTGGACTTTCAATCGCCAGAAAGTTCATGGACGATGGAAATACCGTCATCATCACTGGCCGCAACTTGTCCAAATTGGAAAAAGTGAAGGTAGAATTCCCACTGATCAACATTTTCCAAAGCGATGTCACAAATGAGGAAGACGTGAAAAAGTTAGCGAATCAAATTCAGTCGGCATTTGGCGGGATTGATATTTTGGTAAACAACGCTGGCATCATGAATTTGATAGATGCAGGTAATGAAACAAATGATCTACTCAAGCAATTCGAGGAAATAGAGATCAATTTACATGCTCCCATCCGAATGTTGCATTACTTTTTACCGCAACTCAAAAAGAGTAAGAATGCCGTTTTAATTAATGTTTCCTCAGGTTTAGCCTATGTTACTTTCTCCCAGGCTCCTGTTTATTCTGGTACCAAAGCCGCAGTTCACTTCTGGACACAAGCCATACGGCCACAGCTGAAACCACACAATATCAGAGTGGTAGAGCTTTTACCGCCAGTAGTTGATACCAAACTGGCCCATGACGCTGACTTAAAAGATGATAACCTCAAACCCATGCCTACTGAAAAGCTAGCTGACATCTTTTGGAAGGACTATACCAAGGGCAAAGAAGAAATCACACCAGGTCTTTCAAAACAACTAAAGCTCATGAGCCGATTGGCTCCAAAATTCATTTTCGCCCAACTCAACAAACAAGCTATTCCAACCTCTATTTAAAATCATCTTATGAACAATTTTGTAATTATCAACTTGCAGGCCATTACAGGTACAATAGGAATCATAATTGGCTTCAGGTGGTGGATCAAACCACGCCTTAACAAACTCACTATTCAAGACGCTCTTTTACCTTTTGTATTTCTGAACGTGTTCAGGTACCTCGGCTTGTCCTTTATGGCCAAAGAGCAATTTTATGATGGGTTTCCAACAGAATTTTTGACTACCGTTGGACTACTTGACTTTATCACAGCGGTTTTAGCGATTGTTACAGCCATAGCATTAAAGAATAAATGGAGCTTTGCCATTCCATTGGTTTGGCTTTTCAATATCGTAGGGTTTGGAGATTTGATTACTGCCTTTCCTCAATTCTTTGGATTGAAATTGTATGACCAAAACCTTGGCTTTATTTGGCTAACGTTCATTACATATGGTTTAGCTGCTTTTTTAAGTCATATCTACATTTTCAGCCGCTTGTTTCAAAACCTAAAAAAGAAATAAAACGGGTAAAAGTAATATGAAAAAGATACTCCCATACCTAACGATTATTGCCATTGGAGCATTTGCTGGCAATATGATCAACATCGGCTTAAGTTATGCAATTCATTGGCAATCCCTTGATCCAATCGAGTTTATGAGGACTTTCAAAGTAGATTTCCCTCTTTTGCTTGGGCCAACCGCCATTACACTGATGCCCGCTTGGTTGGGTAGTCTATGGTTATTTCTGAAATCCCCAAAGCAATCTGAAAGTAGACAAAACTGGATGTATGCCTTTATTGGATTGTCACTCACTATTCTGCAAACCTCAGTATACCATCTCCCCATGAACCTCGACTTTATGGACATCAAGTATGATGCTGCAACAGCGGCTAACAAATTACAGGGATGGGTGATATTTCACTGGATACGCATTATTGTGGCGATAACGGCAGGAGTATTTGCGCTTTTAGGTTTTAGAAAGTCCATCGATTAAAATCTTCGAATCAACAGGATTATCATCTTTCAAATGCAATCTATAGCCAGTTTACTTCGCTTTCACAACGAAGTAATCATTTTCTTAACGATTCGCTACAAAAAACAAAATAGACACTCAGTAAACAAATTCACTAAACCATTCAAATTATGACCAAGAAGGAAATCATCAAACAGTTAAAAGCAATTATTGACCAAGACAAAAAGGATAAGAAAGCTAAAAAGAAAAATAACCCAGAGGCAAAGGATATAGACTAAACTAGCGAAGAATAGCGGTTGCCGATAAAGATACTCAAGTTCACTTTGACTCATTGCACACACTGGGGATTGCCAAGATATAAGCAAAGCTTGTGTCTAGGCAACTCCCAATTCCATGACAGTTCCCATTTTTATATGGGAATAATAAATTGATCCAGCACAATGGTGATTTTAGTATTCAAAACTTCTTTGATGAACCGCAAGCAAATTCAAGCGATTTCTCCTTCATTAAATGACCACCCCAGCGTCTTGAGTTGGTCAGTTGACTTAGAGGATTGGGAGCGGATATTGAGAATAGAAGCAACAAACCAAAGCTCCGCTCATGAAATTGCAGCCAGTATAAAAGCATTAGGATTTGAGTGCGAAGAGTTAAACCATTAACCTGAAATGAGAAAAATAAAACTTCAGCGCATCATCATCGTTGCATTCGCCATGGCGGTAATCGGGGCTTTACAGTCCTTATATGATCACGCCACTTTGACGAGTCTATTCAGTTCAGGGCAATCTGATCTATATCAATTTCGCAACGCACTATTATTCAATATAATTTCAGGATTTAGTGGTGGATTGGTCGCTGCCTTCACCCTCAACTTTATTGACGATAAGTATCGGACTAAACCGTACTATCAAGGATTACTTATTATTATGGGCGTTTTCACTATCGTCTGGGTTGTCAGAAATGTTGTTGAAGGGGCAATACTAATGAAATCAGGCGTACCATTCCATTTCTCATTTGATGGCACGGATATTAAAAATATTGTCTTCTGGATGCTGATTGTCTTATTGGCCTATTTCTACCTAGAAATGAACAACAAGTTCGGCCCTGGTAAACTTCTAAAAATCTTTCTGGGCAAGTTCAATACCCCTTTAGAAGAAAATCGGATTTTTATGTTTCTTGACCTAAAGTCTTCCACAAGTATTGCCGAAAAATTAGGAGGAATACGGTATCACCTTTTTCTCAAAGCATTGTTCTCAGATGTTACCATTCCGATTCTGCATACTCAAGGTGAAATTTATCAGTATGTCGGTGATGAAATTGTGTTGACTTGGGAGATGGATCGACCAGAAAATGTAGAGCACTGCCTCCAATGCTTTTTTGAAATTCAGAAATTCCTAGAGGAAAGGGCGAGTAAATACCTTCAAAATTTCGGTGTGAGACCTCATTTTAAAGCAGGGGCGCATTGCGGCTGTGTAATCGCTGGAGAAATAGGTGTGATTAAACGAGACATTACCTATTCAGGAGATGTGCTCAACACCACCGCCCGAATTCAAGGCATGTGCAACGAATTGCAAAGCAATTTTCTAATTTCCCAGTCTTTATTTGAACTGCATACATCAAATAAGCAACTGTACAAGTTCGAGCAAAAAGGCGATATTTCGCTCAAAGGAAAGGCTACACCCATGGAGTTAATGGCAGTCAGTCGGTATCCATAAAAGCGATGCTGTAAAATAACTTAGCAGAATTCGTAAATACTCGCAACCGTGTAATCTATTCCGAATTCAGTAGATTTGAATGATTTAAGCTGTTATGGCCAACTTTTTAGGACATAAAAAAACCCGATAAATCGGGTTTTAAATTTCGTTTGGTTTGATGGCTTTTAATTATTATTGCCTCCTTTTGATTTGTAATCTGTTTGTTCCAGAATTTTCACTTTATCATCGCCATCTACCACATATTCTACCTTAAATCGGCTGATGTCTTTGATGCTTCCTCTACAAATTAAGAGGGCAGCCTCACAACCGATTGTGATGCATTTCTCTACTTCTTCATCTCGTATTGTAATGTTAAAGGGTTTGGCATCTGCCCTGGCCAAAACAATTCCGGAGTTGCCTAATTCGGTTTTCTTAAAAGGATAAATGTGATATTCTGGCCCTAGCTTATCTACTTGGAATTTACTTAAATCCAGCTTCTTTGAAGCGCCATCTGCCAATAAGGTCACATATCCATCCTTTACAGCCAAAGCCGCATTCTCGATCACATCACCATCACCTAAATGGACGGTTGCTCCGAGCAAAAGCCTTCCCTCTGTTGGTTCTGTATAAACAGTCGACACATTAGAGTCCACGCAACTTGTTAGCACTATCATAGCCATGAATAGTACTGTAAATAAATAAGATTTAGCGCTCTGCATTCTGGTTATGGATTTCAAAGTAATTATTGAATGCGGGAATAACCTAAAACGTTAACCCTTACGAATTTAAGAAATTTTCTCAATTATCAAGTTGTGATTGGTGTAGATGCAGATGTCAGCCGCTATTTTAAGGCTTTCTTCCACGATTTCTTTACTATCCATATTTGGGGCATGCTTAACCAAAGCTTGGGCCGCAGCTTGCGCATACATACTTCCGGAGCCAATGGCTGCAATGCCGTTGTCAGGCTCAATTACATCTCCAGTTCCAGAAAGAATAAGAATTTCATCCTTATCGGCAACAATGAGCATGGATTCCAATTTTCTTAAATAACGATCCATTCGCCAATCTTTGGCCAATTCAATGGCTGCTCGTTTCATATTTCCACCGTAAGCGTTTAGTTTCTCTTCAAAGCGCTCTAGCAAAGTAAATGCATCGGCAGTGGAACCAGCAAAACCAGTCACTACTTTACCATCTAACAACTTTCTAATTTTCTTAACATTGCTCTTCGCCACGGTATTTCCCATGGTCGCTTGGCCATCGGCACCGATAGAAATGGTTCCATTATGCTTTACCGCCAATACGGTTGTTGATCTTATCTTCATATTATTGAAATAAAAAGTCCCGTATGAAAACGGGACTTTGTTCTATGATGTTTAATAGTTTTTAAATTAGAAGACGAATTGGATCCTCTAGTAGTGATTTGAAAGTTTGCAAGAAGGCAGAACCCACTGCTCCGTCCACCACTCTGTGGTCGCAAGACATCGTCACTTTCATGATATTCCCAATTGCCAATTGACCGTCTTTCACAATAGCGGTTTGCTTAATACCCCCTACTGCCATGATACAAGCGTCAGGCGGATTAATGATGGCGGTGAATTCTTCAATACCAAACATTCCAAGATTAGAAATGGTGAAGGTATTGCCTTCCCATTCGGCTGGTTGCAATTCCTTGTTTTTGGCCTTAGCGCCTAATTGCTTCACCTCAGCTGCGATATGCGAAAGCGGCTTATTGTCGGCAAATCTCACCACAGGCACTAATAGCCCGTCTTCCACCGCCACAGCTACTCCAATGTGGATATGATGATTGATTCTTATTTTATCGCCTAACCAAGAAGAATTCACTTGCGGGTGTTTTCTTAAAGCAGCAGCAGCAGCTTTAATCACCATGTCGTTGAATGATATCTTCACTGGAGAAACTTCATTCATGCTATTCCTGGCCTCAATCGCTTTGTCCATGTTGATTTCCATGGTCAAATAGAAATGTGGCGCAGTAAATTTACTTTCCGCCAAACGCTTCGCAATGGTTTTTCTCATCTGAGAAACGCGCAACTCCTCATAGCTTTCTTCGCCAACCACTTTTGGCAATTCAACCACTGGAGCAGCTTTTGCTTCGGCAGATTTGGCAGCTACTGGGGCAGCTTGAGCAGGAACAAAGTTCTCGACATCTCGCTTCACAATTCTACCATTATCTCCTGAGCCTTTCACCTCGGCAATATTGATTCCTCTATCCTCTGCTAATTTTTTGGCCAAAGGAGATGCTTTGATTCTTCCGTTATCAGAAGTTGTGGCGATTGAAGTAGATGCTGCAACGGGAGCAGGACCAGCTTCCGCTTTTGGTGCTTCTTCAGCAGTAGCTTCTGAACCAGATTGGTTTTCAGCTTCAATTAATAATTTATAGTCGGCACCAGCTTCTCCAACAATGGCAAGAATTCCGTTTACAGCAACCGCCTCTCCAGATTTAGCACCCAAATAAAGTACTGTTCCATCATTATAAGACTCGTACTCCATGGTGGCTTTATCAGTCTCAATCTCGGCCATTAACTCGCCAGATTCTACCTTATCGCCCACTTTCTTATGCCAAGCCGCGATCACCCCTTCTTCCATGGTGTCGCTCATTTTTGGCATTCTCACGATTTCAGCCTTTACACTGCTAGTATCTACTTTTGCTTTAGCTTCCACTTTTGCAGGGGTTTCTTCCGTTTTATCTTCTTTGGCATCGGCACTTCCATTCAAAAGTGCTTTGTAATCCTCACCTTTCTCTCCTACTATTGCTAATATTCCGTTTACAGCTACTGCTTCACCAGCTTCTGCTCCAAGGTATAGAACGGTGCCATCATTGTATGACTCATAGTCCATTGTCGCCTTATCTGTCTCGATTTCAGCCATCAACTCACCAGATTCTACTTTGTCACCTACCTTTTTATGCCAAACAGCGATCACCCCTTCTTCCATGGTGTCACTCATTTTAGGCATCCTAACGATTTCTGCCATATTCTTTTGTGAAAAATTGAGCCCAAAAATAGTTTTAAATCAACCGATATTCAAATAATTACCCAACCGATTGACATCAGTTTTTGGCATTTATGCAATCTACTGCAAACCTGTCGTAAATCAGGATTAAAATCCTATTACTCGAGAATGATTAGTATTTATGGCAGCGATCACTTAAATTTCTAAAAAGTTTGCTATGCCATCCAGCTATTCCATTGCCAGCTCGGCAAAGACAGTTGAAGAATATTTTAATGTCGAAGTGACAAATAAGTACGAAGCTAGGTTCAATGGCTCTCCAACCAAATTGCTCCCAGTTATTACCGCAGAAAACCCAGATGGGATCTCGTTTTTTTATTGGGGCATTAATCCTGCTTTTGTTAAGAGCAAAAGCATTAGCGAAAAACTGATTTTCGCCCCGGTTGAAGAGATTTTAAGCAAAGCTAGCCTCAAAAAAAATCTCAAAACACAACGATGCGTAATTTTGGCAGATGGCTTTTACATTTGGAAAAGCATCTCGAAAAAAGAAAGAGTGCCTTATCGAGTACATACAGCAGATAACAGCCCTTTTGGTATTGCTGGCTTATGGGATGAATTCGAAAATGAAAATGGTGACATAGTACACACTTTTATGATGATCACTACTCGGGCCAATGCAGATGTGGCTGATGTTACAGAGCGAATGCCTGCGATATTGGATTCTGATCTTATGATTGATTGGCTCAATGAATCGAATACGGAGGAAAGTGTGATCAATTTTATAACGCCTTATAAAGAGAAACCTCTTGATCGCTATACGGTTAGCCCAAGATTGAACGATCCGAATTATGATCATGCCGATTTGATTAAAAAGGTGCCTCCAGCAAATCAATTTGGTAGTTTCACCCTTTTTGGATAGAGGTTATTTCTTCACCACTACATCATTGAGTTCTATTCTGGAAATCTCTTTTAATTGCCCTGTCTGAAAGGCATAATCGAGTTCATGTGCCGGAAAATCCTTAGTTATTGTGTAATTGACGTAATCTTGAAAACGAATTCCGTTGATTTCTCTGGGGTTAATTGCCTCTCGAAATCTCACTCCACCCCCGTTGATAAAATAGCTATAGGCCAAGTAATCGACCGTAAAGTTTTTTTGATGAATCCAATACACAAATACATTTTCGAAATCTTTACCACCACCATTATCTCCGTAAGTCACTTCTACTTTGAAATAAGGTTCTCCTTTTATTTTTATTGAAGGCATCAATTGCTTGTTCATTGCACCATCGTTAGCTCCATAAGGAAGCAAAGCAAAATAAATGACCGACCGAGTATCACTAGAGGTCCTCCACATTTTCTCCGAATCAAGGCTTACAAGTTCGTTATTCACTTTGTGAACAAAGGTTTCTCCATTGATTACATCCTCAATCACTTCATTGTTATTTCTTGACACCCTTTTTAATTCATAAGTCAAATCCGAAAGATTGGCCTCAAAGTGATCGCTTCTAAAATCAAAGCCCACTTGAAAATCCTTCACTGAATCGAACCCGTGCCTTGCGATGGCCTTATCAAGTACTTCTTGAGCAGTTGGTTTTTTAATTTCACAACTTGACGCAGAAATAATCAACATCAAAAGAAATAAGCTATTTGGGTTAATTCTTGCCATACTTTGTTTTAAAATCTGTCTTCCGCCCATACGCTAGGATACGTAATTGGTTTCCTATCTTTTTCAAGAGGTCAAAAGAGATTTTTTGAATTCAAGGTAACAACGAAGACAGTGATGAATGGTTAAATTTTAATTTTACTTTCTTGCCATTCATGCAAACGATTTCTAACTAAGGGATAATTCTTTAATTTGGCAGGCCAAATAAAAAAATATGAAGAGCTCGCGAATAATTGGTCTTGGACATTACGTTCCAGAAAACATTATTAAGAACAAAGACCTTGAAGCAATAATGGACACCAATGATGCTTGGATCGTTGAGCGGACGGGTATTCATGAGCGAAGGTGGTTCAATCCAGACAAGGACACGGTTGCCAATATGGCCACTCGGGCAGCCAAAATAGCCATGGAAAGGGCTAAAATCAAAGTCAGCGAAATCGACTTCATCGTTTTCGCTACCATTACTCCCGATTACTTTTTTCCAGGCTCTGGAGTTTTAATGCAACGCGAACTTGGTTTGCAGGGCATTGGCGCTATTGATATCAGAAACGCGTGCAGTGGCTTTATTTATGGACTTTCTGTAGCCGATCAGTTCATTAAAACTGGCATGTACAAAACTATTTTGGTGGTGGGTGCCGAAATTCAATCCTCTGCGGTTGACAAAAGTACAGAAGGAAGGTCCAGTGCAGTGATTTTTGCGGATGGCGCAGGAGCAGCCATTCTTAGGGCTTGCGATCCAGCGGAAGGGGGCATATTATCTACTCATTTGCATGCAGATGGTGATTTTGCCGAAGAGCTTTATGTGCGTGACCCTGGAAGCAGTAGAAAAGTTCGGTTATCCGAGGAGTTGATCAAAGGCCCTACTTTCAACCTGACCATGAACGGCAACGCGGTTTTCAAGCATGCGGTGGTGCGGTTCAGCGAAGTAATTGGTGAGGCTTTAGCCGCGAATAACATGAAAGCGGAGGATATCGACTTGTTAGTTCCGCATCAGGCAAATCTTAGAATCAGTAATTATGTTCAAAAACAGATGAACATGCCTGATGAAAAAGTGTTCAATAACATCATGTATTATGGCAATACCACCGCAGCCTCTATTCCCATCGCCTTGAGCGAAGCATGGGAAAAGGGTAAAATCAATGAAGGTGATATTATTTGTTTGGCAGCTTTCGGCAGTGGTTTTACTTGGGCTTCGGCACTCATCAAATGGTAATTTGAGCAACTCAATCAAATTAAGCGAAGAGGAACACAAAATTTTATCAGACACCTCTTTCTTGCTCACCAAACAGCAAATCGACAAAAAGATTTCTGCTTTACTGCTGAACTACCAGCAAGAGTTGATGACCCAAAATCCAAATCCGTTTGCCTTTCTGCCCTCTTCTGTTTTGCCGTTGCCGAAAAAAGTAAGCAAAGGCCAAAACTACAATGGACTTCCATATTGGGTGGTGGACTTCCCAAGTCATTTTGAGAAAGAAAACATCTTCACATTTCGGGTAGTCGTCTGGTGGGGCAACTATATTTCGACAAGCCTCATTTTAAGCGGATATTATTTCGAACAGGCACGATTGGATTTCGTTAAGCTGGGTAATTCCAATTTCAGTTTCTCCATTAACGCAAATCCATGGCCAATTGAATTTGAACCAAAAAATCTGATCACTGTTAGTCCATATAACCTAAGTCAAATAAAAGAGCACTATAAAAATTCTAAATTCGTTAAACTTTCCGCAAAGCATGAGCTAAATAAAATTGAAGGATTAACCCTATTCTGCAACGAAGACTTACATGGCATGCTGGCAATGTTCGATTGGCGTAATATTTGATGATAAGAAGCTACCAAATAAAGAAACATTCATTGTAATTCGATTAAAGCTGTATGCAAATCAAGAAATACACTCTCCTTTTACTCCTCTTTTCCAGCTCATTTCTTAAAGTAAATGCCCAACCACAAGTATTTGAATTAATTTTCCCATCAAAGGACACTTCGCTTACCTATATTGGCGAAGTAGTCAATGACAAAAAGAACGGCCTTTGGACTGCTTTCAACTCGGACAGCAGCTACCTGCACAGAGGGAACTACGTTGAAGGCATCAAAACAGGCTTTTGGATGATCTTTTATGACCGCATGGAAAAGGCCCGAATGCAGTTCAGAGACAATAAATTAAACGGCACATATCTACTTTTTAATAGTGCTGGTCTCTCTTCTGTTAAGGCCAATTTTGAAAATGATTTGCTCAATGGTGAGTGGACCTCGTTTTATGAAAATGGAACAAAGTTCGAAAATGGAAATTTTTTAGCGGGTAAAAAAGAAGGGATTTGGCTGAGCTACTATGAAAATAACCAACCCAGTATTATCAGTTCGTATGAAAAAGGAAAACTGGAAGGTGAGTTTAGTCAGTTTGATATTTATGGTCAATTAATGATAAAAGCAAGCTACAAGAACGGAT
>Ga0210009_1000263_pt1 | contig 64486 bp, 63 predicted proteins | sample CryGeyCG2114_065_FD_185457 | JGI IMG/M metagenome (GOLD analysis project Ga0210009, IMG submission 185457) | Groundwater microbial communities from aquifer - Crystal Geyser CG12_big_fil_rev_8/21/14_0.65 (SPAdes) (version 2) | ecosystem: Environmental > Aquatic > Deep subsurface > Groundwater ...
CAGGAGAGACTGCGCGTCCGTTTATCCCCGTTATAACGCTGTGCCACCTGATCGAAAAGGTGACGAGGAACAGTTCTTATTATCTGGTGAAAAATCGTGTTAGTGTGCTGCATGGTCTGAATTCTCCTGGCTTGAGATTTGCTGTTTGGTAACTACAAATCTACCACATCCCTTGGGAATTCAGACCTTTTTCATGCTGTCATTTCTTTGACCGGACAGCAGTGTAATCGATTATTAGAGTTACCAAAAGTAGAGCACATAGTAGTAAATGATAGTAAACAAAAATACTTGCACACTAAAATGTTCTATTTTGAATCTGGTGCTAAATTTACAGCAATAATTGGCTCAGCAAATCTCACAATTGGCGGGTTGGTTCAAAATGAAGAGCTATCAACAGAGATCACCGGCATTATTGGAAGCATAGAGCACTCAAGTATCTTTAAGTATTTGAAGCGGCTAAGTTGTTACCAGTAAAAAAGCCCTAACAAGGCGCTCAAGCAGGACTCGGCAAAAAGCGCCGAGCCTTTTAGGGAACCGTGCCTGGCATGAGTTATTGAGTTTTTTTGCGGGCACACTGGTCAATAATAAACACACCTACTGTTTGTCCCCTCAGGTCTGCCGTAGCACCTACACACCAGTGTAACTGACCGGTAATACATATCACATCAACTGAATGATTGGTGCATATGCTTGGCGAATGAAAAGACTATTATTCATTGCCATGATTTGTTTGCCGGCTGCAGCGCCTGCGGGAGAGCTTGAAACTGCGATGGCGTACAACAGCAGGGTCATTCAGATACAAAACGAAACAGATAATGCGGTGCGCTGGATCGATTTGCATGGTTACAATGACCGGGTTGCCTATCAGTTTATCCGTCGCTGTGGCTGGCTTATTGCCTATGGCGGCAGTGACTGGTGCCATCAATCGACCGCCCATAGAGCATTGATTGGCACGGCGTATCAGCAAGGATCATCAAGAACGGTCCGGCTGGTAAAACAATATACACGGCTCTGACAGTCGTTATCGACCGGCTTGGTTGCGACTGACTCTGGGTAGCAGCAGTGAGAGCGGAATCCCGAACAGTGCGATGACGGCACAGATATAGAATGCCGGTGAAAAGCCGTAGGCCTCAACCAGCAAACCGCAACCCATGATGCCGAGCGTATTGCCAAGGCCGAAACCTGCAGCGGAATACCAGCCCTGGGCAGCAGCATGACGCGTACCCGGGGAGAGGCGCTTGACCCAGACGATGGCCGCCACATGAAATGCGGCAAAGCTGGCGGCATGCAGCAGTTGCAGGGCAAACAACCAGACCGCATCCGTACTCAGACCGGTGCCCAGCCAGCGCAGGGCAGCAAGTGCCATACAGATGGCAAAAACATAAGCCGGGGCAGCCTGCTGCAAGGGTTTTGTCCATACCCACATCAGGACTATTTCGGCGACCACGCCAACCACCCAGAAAGCGCCGATCTGCCAGCCGCTATACCCTGCATCAGCCAGATAGAGGCTGAAAAAACCGTAATAGGCACCGTGCGAGAGCTGCATGACAAAGGCAATCAGCAGTAACAGCAGAAACAGCTTCGAAAAGGGGGGCTGTGCACCATGCCCTGCTACCTGATCCGGAGGCGAAGCTTGCAGATAGGGGAATCCGCGTGCGGCAAAAGCCGTGACCAGCAGCAGACCGGCCAGCGCCAGCGGAAAATTCAGCACGATACCATCACCGAGTAGCCAGATGCCTCCCGCCAGCGATGCGACAACGAACCCCAGCGAACCCCAGACGCGCAAGCGGCCGTAGTCGGCCAGTGCCGCCTCCGAAACGCTGACCGACAAGCCATCGGTCAGCGGCAGGATAACAGACCAGCATATACCGAAGAGCAGTGTGGCCAGTGCAATGGTGATCAGTTGCTGCGACAGACCCAGCAACAGTGCGCAGGTTGCCGCTATCACTGCTGCTGTAATCAGGAACCGGCGCACGAAAACAGCACTCTGCTGGTCCAGACGATGCCCGATCAGCGGCGGGGCTATGACCTTGGTGGCTGCCAACAGGCCGGTCATCACACCAATCATGACCGCCCCCAAGCCGATCTGTGCCAGATACATCGGAAAATAGGGCAGGATCAGCCCCATCGCGGCAAAATAGGCGGCATAAAACAGACGAATGTGATTCAGCGAAGCGGCGGTAACCATCCGGTGACGCTAGTGGCTCTCATTCGCCATTGCATCTGTACGCCTCCTGTTTCACATTACGTTGCCAATTAAATCGGAGGAGAGCCATGCACGGCGGCAACAGAAGAAGGCAGAGCAGCTGATGGAAGCATGGCTGCAAATCGTCATTCGCCAGCTGATACTCTACAGTCTGCCTGTACTGATATCGCTGACTTGCGTGGCGATGATCGAGGCGCGACTCACCGGGCGAGCAATGGCACACCCGTTTGCCGCCATTATCGGACGCGCGGTCTGGCTGCCGCTGCTGGCCTCGATTGCGTTTCATCGCGGCGTCATTATCACCATGAGCGGAAATATGACGCACGGTGTCAAAACTGCAGCGATTCGCATGGCTGCACATCTGATCCTCTGCGCGGCAGGCTTTCTGCTCTATCTCTGGAGCCTCTCCCATATGGCCCCGGTCGGCTTGCCGCCATTGCATCACTGGTGGGCCAAGGTACTGATGTTTTTCAACCTCTGTATGGTATGCATGCATCTGCTGCCGCTACCCGGTCAGCTGCTGGGCGAATGGCTGCTGCAGAGCCGTTACGGCACAATAGTCGCCCCCCTGTGCTGGCGATATGCCTGGTTTCTCATCACAGTGCTGGCGGCATCGCCACTGCTCGATCTGTTACCCGGTGCAGCACTGGTCTTTCCAATTTATGAATTGATCTCCAATACCGCCATGCACTGAGCCGGATAGCAGGTTTAAAACCTGTCATCTGGCCGGATAGTTGCTAATATCCGGCCATGATAAATTCAGGTTTTGATCGGGAATCCACCCTTGAGTTGTTAAAATTCAGCGATGACTTACCATCGTTACCGGATCGTTTTGTCAAAATTCAGCAAGTGATACAGAACCCTGATACCGGGGCTGAGGATCTGGCCAAGATTATCCGCTCCGATCAAGCCACCACGGCGATGATTCTGAAGTTTGCCAATTCCCCTGCCTATAACCCTACGCATACACCCATTGGCGAGCTTTCCAAGGCCATTGCGCGCCTCGGCTCCAAAGAGACGGTACATATCGCCACCGCCATGTCGCTGATGTACGGTATGATTCTGCCTACCGGCATGAGCAATATCCGCTGCTTCTGGTCCCACGCCTTCGGTGTGGCTCTGGTATGCGAAAAGATGGCCATGGCTTTTGATCCTTCCGAACTACAATGCAACCACGAACGCGCCTTTATGACCGGGCTGTTGCATGATATCGGTCGGGCCGCACTCGGCATGCGCGTCGACTTTTCATACTTCGAGAGGGAAAGCGGCCACCTGCACCAACAAGCGCTGGTCCAGTTTGAAGAAGGCTACTATGGCCTCAACCATGCCGAGGCGGGCATGCAGTTGTTACGCCTGTGGCTGTTTCCCGATGATATAGCCACAGCCGTCGCTGACCACCACAACCCGGATTGCACCCACTTCCTCGGGCGCATCTGCTATCTGGCCAATGCCTATTGCAATGCGCATCTGTCGGATAGAACAGGCTTTGATTCTGTTGCTGCAACGCTCGAAGAGGTCTTTGCCAGCCACCCGTTCGACCTCTCCACACTCGCAACCTGAAACAGGCTGCACACTGCCCCCTCAAGCTAGGCCAGACTCGCTGATGATGTCCCTGCATGGCCGGTTTGGGCAGCCGCTCAGGGTAAATGCGTGCGCAATGGTTCTGAAATGGCTGCATTGTGCTAAGATCGGCGCAGTAGCATAAGGACATCTGATGGCATTTTGGCATATATTGCAGGAGAAAAAGTTCGTACTGATGGCGTGGACACGTCAGCAGGACACGCTGTTCATGGTGCTGCTGGCCGTCGTCATCGGCGTTCTCTCCGGTTACGTGGCACTGCTGCTGCGTTTCGCCATCGAATGGGTCAGCCTGTTCTGGACAGGTGAGCGCACCTGGGAAGATGCCATGGCAACCATGCCCTGGTATATCTATCTGGTCGCGCCCACCATTACCGGTCTAATCGTCGGCTGGATTGCCGTGCGTTTTCTGCCCGGCGGCGAGTTACGCGGTGTATCCGGCGTATTGGCTGACATGGTGGAGCGCAGGGGCAGGGTACATCCGCGCCAGCTGGGAACGGAAACGGTTGGCTCGGCGCTTGCCATTGGCGGTGGCGCAAGTCTCGGCCGAGAAGGACCTACCGTAGCGCTCGGCGCACTGATCGCTTCTGAAATAGGCCAGCGCTTCGGCATGACCGAGCAACAGTTGCGCATCCTCATCGGCTGCGGCGCCGCAGCCGGTATTGCCGCCTCTTTCAACACACCTATTGCCGGCGCCCTGTTTGCACTGGAAGTGATCCTGGCCGACTATGCCATTGCCACATTCAGCCCAATCGTTATTGCCTCAGTGCTGGCCACTGTCATCGCCCGCTCCGAGATCGGCAACTTCCCTGCCTTTACCGTACCTGAATATCACCTGATCAGCGCCTGGGAGATTCCCGCCTACATCCTGATGGGGGCTATCTGCGGCCTGGTTGCCACGGTCTTTATCAAATCAATGGCGCCTACACGTACATTCCTGGCCCGCCTGCTGCCCGATCGGCGCATACGGCCGGCGGCCGTCGGCTTTGTGATCGGCCTGATGGGCTTGATGCTGCCCCAGGTTGTTTCCATCGGTTATGGCACGGTGGAAGCCATGATGCTGGAACATATTGAGCCGCAACTGATGGGCTATGTGGTGCCATTGGCACTGTTTCTGGCCGTCATTCTCATCGGCAAGCTGGTGGCGACGGTACTCTGTGCTGCCGGCGGCTTCCCCGGCGGCCTCTTCGGCCCGGCCCTGTTTATGGGCGCTACGGTAGGTGCGCTGTTCGGCGATGTGGCGCACGCCATCTCGCCCTCATACTCGGAAAGTTATGGCGCCTATGCGCTGGTCGCCTGCGGCGCGCTGACGGCGGCAGCCCTGCAGGCGCCGCTGACGGTGATGCTGATTGTATTCGAGATGACAGCCGACTATCACATTATGCTGCCACTGATGGCTGCCTGCAGTGTGGCAACACTCGTCACCCGCTCCTTCGGTCGTGCCTCGCTGTTTACCGAGGCGCTGGAAGAGCGCGGCATTGAGTCCGGCTGGAGCCGTGAGCAATCATGGATGCGCTCGGTTCCGATAAGCCGAATACCGTGGCGCTCGGTACCGCGCGTCTCCGGCCATGCCCGCCTCGGAGAGCTCAAGCAGGTCTATACCGGCTCCGGCAAGGGCTGTGTGCAGGTGGTCGACGATGAAGGCTTGATGATCGGCATTGTCACCTTTTCCGATCTGCAGAACTGGTTGATTGATGTGGCACTGGATGAGGTGGTGGTTGCAGCGGAAGTGGCCAACCGCAATGTGGAAGTGATCAGCGAGAATGACAGCCTGCTGGATGCCATCACCATACTGGATCGGGAATCATTTGAGCAGATGCCGGTGGTCGCTGCGGATAACCCGCGCAAGGTGCTCGGCATGCTCTCGCGCAATGCCATCTTTTCCACCTATCACAAACTGATCGTTAAACACGGGGAGGGCGAGCGTGGCTGATCTGAACAGTGCCCAGCAGGCAGCAGCAGAGGCCGGTAACGGGCCGCAACTGATACTCGCGGGTGCCGGCTCCGGCAAAACACGCACCATTGTCCACCGTATAGGCCATCTGATATCGCACCGCGGTATAGCACCGCATCGCATCCTGGCCGTGACCTTCACCAACAAGGCGGCGGCCGAGCTGAAAGCTCGCCTGAGCCAGCTGATCGGCGACGATGGCGGCGGCGTTGTTTCAGGCACATTCCATGCCATTTCACTGCGTCTGCTGCGTCGTTATGCCGAAGCGCTGGGCTATCCTCGTTCGTTTCAGGTCATTGATGCCGATGATCAGAAAGCACTGGTAAAGCGCATCCTCAAGCAGGCAAATATCGCTTCCGACCGCCTCCACCCCTCCTATCTGCGGGGCTGGATCGAGCACTGCAAACATGCCGGCCAGACAGCTGAGCAGGCACCGGCATGCGACTGGAACGGTGTGGATCTGCGCGGCCTCTACCACACCTACCAGCAGCAGCTGCGAGAACATGAGCGCATGGATTTTTCCGATCTGATTCTCAATTGCGTCGTGCTGATGCGCGAACATGCCGGCATAGCCGAGGCACTGCAGCGCAGCTTTGATCATGTGCTGGTCGATGAGTATCAGGATACCAATCCGGTACAGCATGAGTGGCTGACACTGCTCTGTACGGGCCATCGCAACCTGACGGTTGTCGGTGATGATGATCAGAGTATCTACGGCTGGCGCGGTGCGGATATCCGCCATATTCTGGAATTCGAGCGCATCTGGTCGGGTGCAGGTACCCACCGGCTCGAGGAGAACTACCGCTCCACCGCAGCGATACTGGATCTGGCCAATGCCGTGATCTGTAAAAATGAGGATCGCCACGACAAATGCTTGCGCCCCACGCAGGAGCAGGGGGTGCCGCCGCAGTGGAAGGTCTGCAATGATGAATATGATGAGGCCCGAAAAATCGCCGTGCAGCTGAACGCGTGGTGCGATATGGGCTACGCATGGCAGGAGATGGCCATACTCTATCGCTCCAATCGCCAGTCGCTGGCTCTGGAGCAGATTCTGCGCGAGAGCTCACTGCCCTATCGCATCGTCGGCGGCGTCGGTTTCTTTGAACGGCTGGAGATCAAGGATGCGCTGGCTTACTGGGCTCTGTTAAACCGCTGCGGCGATGGTTTGCAACTGCTGCGTATATGCAACCGGCCGAAGCGCGGCATCGGCACCAAGGGACAGGAGCAGCTGGCGGCACTGTTAAGCGCCTCGGGCCTGCGCGCACATGAATGGCTGGATGTCGTTGCTGACGGCAAAGCCGGTGGTGCGGCTGGCAAGCTGGTTCCGATCGCCAGACTGATTGTCTCGTTGCGCGATGAGATCGGTAACATGCCCGATCGCGGGCTGATGGAACTACTGGAGCGCAGCGGATATCTGCAGAGCCTGCAGGCCATGGGCGAGATTGAAGCCGCCGGCCGCATCGACAACCTCCACACCCTGCAGCGCTATATTGAACTGACCATGGAGCAGGAGCTGACACCTGTTGAGTTTATGGATCGGGCGGCGCTGTTACAGAGTGGTGAAGAAGATAGTCGCGATAACGAGAACACCGTCACCTTGATGAGTCTGCACCGGGCCAAGGGACTGGAGTTTGATTGCGTGATACTGCCCGGCGTTGAAGAGGGACTGTTGCCGCACCAGCGCTCGCTGGATGATGGCGAAGCCGGTATCGCCGAGGAGCGGCGACTGCTCTATGTCGGCATCACCCGTGCCCGCCGCCAGCTGCTGCTGACCACGGCGCGCCTGCGCAGACTGTTCGGGGAGACGCACTACCCGCTGCCCAGCCGTTTTATCAAGGATATGTCACCGGCGATACTGCAACATGATATGCCTACCCCGCAGCCCATGCAGGATGAGAGTGAAGCAGGCATGGGTATTGGCAGCAGTGTCTGTCACCCGAGTTTCGGTGAAGGGGTGATCACGGACTTTGAAGGCGCTGGCGATGCCATACGAGTGACCGTACAGTTCAGAAAAGCCGGCATCAAACGTCTGATGCTGAAATACGCAGCCCTGCAGGCTGTTTAGGGAGATGTGCATGCATTGCTGCCAGCGAGAAATCAGCACCTTCCTGATGAGGAGTCATCCATGAGCGCAACTATTTACTATAATCCCCGCTGTTCGAAATGCAGGCAGACATTGTCTCTGCTGCAGGAGAGGGGAATTGAAGCAGATATCGTTGAATATCTGCAGACGCCGCCGACATCAGCAGAGCTTGATCGCATCCTGAATCTGCTCGGCATGGAGCCGGAAGCATTGATACGCAAGGGCGAGGCCGAATACCGTGAGCACTTCAGCGGCCGCGAGCTGTCGCGCGCGGAGACCATTGCTCTGATGGTGCAGTATCCGCAAGTCATTGAGCGGCCGATCGTCGTTATCGGCGACAAGGCCGTTGTAGGTCGTCCGCCTGAGAACGTGCTGAACATACTGTAGTACTGCTTCAACTGGCTATATCATGCCGGCTATGCATAGCTGAACAGATCATCGAGTACTATCAAGAGTTGACCGTATAATTTAAACGAGAGGGCACATGAAAAAATTTATAATGATCACAATAATTACTGCTCTGTTATCGGGATGCTCGGTTGGCATGGCTATGTCCGGCAAAGCCTTGCCTGACTTAGGTGTCGTTAAGCAACAGGCTTCGCGAGGGGAAGTGGAGCTGCAATTGGGCAAGCCTATTGCTACTACAACTCTGGATAGCGGCCATATTGTAAACGTTTATGAGTATGATATTGATAATGAACCGAGCGCAGGCAGGGCATTTGTGCACGGAGCGCTGGATGTGGTGACGATTGGGATCTGGGAGGTCATTGGCACACCAATTGAGTACTTCCAGGGCGAAAAGAGGCAAGTACAGGTCGAATATGACAGTCAGGATATGGTAGTTAAAATGGAAGTTCTGAGCCCTGATGAAGGTGAAAAAGCTGTAAGTAAAAAGAAGCCGGCATAATATCAATCCACTGAAACCGGAGACGCTGGCGTCGTCTCAGTGATCGGCCACACAGGAAACCTGCGCTTAAAACAAAACAGCCCGGCCGTTCCTTAAGAACGGCCGGGCTGTTTGTTGTTACAGTATGTGATCAGGCTACGCCGATACCTTCACGCCAGGCCAGAACCAGACGGAACATATCATTGTCGAGATCCACACTCAGGTCGCGTTTGATCTCTGACAGAGAGGCATACGGATCGGCATCATCCAGCTCGGCCATGATCGTATCGAAATCCTTGCCGATCAATGCAGGCACATCGATGTACTGACCGGCCCGGATAATGGCGACAAAATGTTTCAGGATCGTGGCTTCACTGACACCCTGCTCGGCAGCGATTTCCGACAGAGTCAGCCCCTCCTTGCGCAGTTGCGCCAGCGTATAGGTCTGGGTTTCGTTCAAACCCGGACCTTTGGCGATCAGCATCGGAATTTCCTTGCCGTCATTTTTGGTTGTCTTGCCGTCGGTGGTCTCCACATGCTTGCTGATAGCTTCAATAAAAGCCTCACCAAAAGCTTCCAGTTTGTGCTCTCCGACACCGGAGATGCCGCGCAGCTCCTGATCACTAACCGGTTTGCGCTGAGCCATTTCGGTCAGGCTCACATCACTGAATACAACATGTGGCGGCAGATCCTCACGCTCGGCAATCTCTTCACGCAGAGCCACCAGCTTTTTAAACAGCGGCTCATCACGCGTGGCGCCCAGACGCTTCAGGTGACGGCGGAAACCCGGCTGATACTTGGCCAGCATAATAGGCTCACCAGTCAGACCAATCCTCTCCGCCTTTTTGGTCGGCAACATGGCAGCACGGCGCGATACGTCCTGAACAAAATAGCCATGATGCACGAGCTGGCGTAAAATAGATGTCCATTCATCGGCATTCAGATCATCGCCGGCACCATGCGTTTTCAACTTGTCATGTTTATTTTCACGGATACGGGCGTTGACCGAACCGCGCAGCACATCGACAATATAGCCCATGCCGTAATCGCCCTTAACCTCACGCACGCATTGCAGTGCCACTTCGGCGAATTCGGTTGCATCATAAGTAGCAGGCGGATCCAGGCAGATATCGCAGTTGCCACATGGCTGATCGAGCGCCTCGCCGAAGTAACCGAGCAGTACGCGGCGGCGACAGGTCAGAGCTTCGGAAAAGGCCACCATACTGTTGAGTTTATGTACTTCCACACGGCGCTGATCGATATTTTCTACATTTTCAATCAGACGACGCACCAGATTCACATCACCCGAGCCGTATAGCATCAGCGCTTCAGACTCCAGCCCGTCACGGCCGGCGCGCCCCGTCTCCTGATAATAGGACTCAATACTCTTGGGCAGATCGTGATGAATAACAAAACGCACATTCGGCTTGTCCACACCCATACCAAAGGCGATGGTGGCCACAATCACCTTCACACGATCGCGCAGGAAATCATCCTGCACCCGTTCGCGTGAACGGCCGGGAATACCGGCATGATAAGCGGCGGCACGAATGCCATGGCGCTGCAGGTTAACAGCCAGATCCTCCACCCGCTTTCTCGACAGGCAGTAGATCACGCCGGAAGCATTGGGCCAGCCATCGAGAAACTGCAGGATCTGTGTCAGTGGCTGGCGCTTTTCCGCAACCAGATAACGAATGTTGGGACGGTCAAAACTGGCAACAAAGCGCTTGGCTTTGGCGAGCTGCAAGCGGTCACTGATATCCTCGCGCGTGTGCTCATCGGCAGTAGCCGTAAGCGCCAGCATCGGTACATCCGGAAAAATCTCACGCAATTCGCCGAGTCGCACATACTCCGGCCGGAAATCATGACCCCACTGTGATACGCAATGCGCCTCATCAATGGCGAACATGGACAATTTCAATTTTTCGAGCTTGGCCAGAAAACTCTTGGACAACAGCCGTTCCGGCGCGACATAGAGCAGATCCAGCTGACCGGCCTCAAAACGCTCCAGCACATCCTTGGCTTCAGCAGCTTTCAGCGAAGAGTTATAGTAGGCGGCCTTCACACCGCAGGCGGTCAGCGCATCGACCTGATCTTTCATCAGCGAAATCAGCGGCGACACCACGATCCCTGTCCCTTCGCGGATAATCGCGGGAATCTGGTAACAGATCGATTTACCACCGCCGGTGGGCATCAACACGAAGGCATCCTTGCCATCGAGCAGGTTGCAGACAATCTCTTCCTGCATCGGCCGGAATACATCGTAACCGAAGACATCCTTCAGTACTTTCCTGGCCTGTTCTTTCATCTTCTTTGTTGCCATGTCCATCCTCTCGCAGCGGCATCAAGCCAATGCAGTCACCTCCGGCAGGCTCCTCAGCCTTCCAGATATGATCTCATTATGTGTTAGAAATTCGGCTTACCGAGGGCGCTTGTACGTCTGTGGGGGGCCGTTCAAGGATTATTTCATCACATCCGGGTTCATACCGCAAGCTTTTTCACACCTGGCCTGTTCTCCGCCCTGTTGTATGGCCGTAAGCGAAAAAATTCACCCGCCTGCGTTTACACCCCTGAGTTGCAGGGAAAGCAGCATGGCCACGAGCACAAACAGCGCTGAAGTATAGAGGCAGCCGCTCATGCCCCAGCTCTGATAGAGCAGCCCGGACAGCACGGTACCGGTAAGCCTGCCGCCTGCATTGGCCATATAATAGAAGCCGACATTCATCGATACGCTGTCATGCCCGGACCACGACAGGATCAAGTAGGAGTGGGTTGCGGAATTCACCGCAAATACAATACCAAACAGGGTCAGGCCTACCATCAATACGGCGCCTGCATCCCAACCCTGATCTAAAGCCATCGCCATACAGGCTGGCAACAGCGCCAGCACACCCGCCCAGATCGCCAGTGTCCCGCCACCCGGCTCTGCACCGGAGAAGAGCTTGAGCAGTTTTGGCGCCATAGCCTGAACAGCACCATAGCCAATCACCCACAGGGCCAGAAATGCGCCCACTTCGGTGAATGTCCAGCCCAGTACGGACTGCAGAAACAGCGGCAGCGCGACAACAAACCAGATATCGCGCGCACCGAACAGAAAGAAGCGGGCTCCCGACAACCAGTTAATCTGAGGCGTCTTTGAAAACAACTGTGCGAACGGCGCCTTTGTTTTCCCCAACCCCACAGGTAGCAGCGTCCAGGTTACGACAAGCGCCAGCAACAGCATGGCAGAGAGGGCAAACAGTGCGCCTCTGAACTCAAGCCAGCTGAGCAGCGCAGCGCCAATAAAAAATCCGGCACCTTTGAGGGCATTTTTAGAACCGGTAAGCAGTGCAACCCAGCGGAACAGTCTCGCATCTGACTGCTGCGGCAGAAACAGCTTCACGCCTGCTTTTGCACTCATCTTGTTCAGGTCTTTGGCAATGCCGGAAAGCGCCTGTGCCGCCATCACATATGCCACTGTTAGCCACGCATCCGGCACAGTCAGCATCAACAGGGCACCAATCTGCATGACCATGCCGATATGCATGCATCGATTCAGGCCGATACGCGCGCCCAACCAGCCCCCAACGAGGTTGGTGACAATGCCAAAAAACTCATAAAACAGAAACAACATGGCTATTTGCAGCGGCGAATAACCTAGCCCATGAAAGTAGAGCACCACCAGCATGCGGATCGCACCATCGGTGATGGTAAAGGCCCAGTATCCGCCGGTAACGGTCAGGTAATGGCGAAAGCCCTGCTCCACTAGACTGCGCCCGCCATCAGAGGGACCTTGCCACCTTGCGTGTCAGATCCATCATCCTGTTCACATAACCCCATTCATTATCATACCAGGCCAGTACCTTCACCTGCGTCTCATCAATCACCATCGTACTAAGCGCATCAATCACGCCCGAGCGCGGATCATTGGTATAATCCACCGACACCAGTGGCCGCTCTTCAAAACCGAGGATACCCTTGAGCCTGCCTTCAGCAGCCTTGTGAAACAGTGCATTCACCTCTTCGGCATCGGTGCCGCGTTCGGCTTCAAAGACAAAATCCACCAAGGATGCATTGAGCAGCGGTACGCGCACCGCCAGGCCGTTCAGTTTCCCTTCAAGCTCGGGGAATATATCGGTGATCGCACGGGCAGAGCCGGTACTGGTCGGGATAAGCGACTGACCGCAGGCGCGCGCCCGGCGCAGGTCCTTGTGCCCCTTGTCGATCAGGGTCTGGGTATTGGTCATATCGTGGATCGTGGTCATGCAGCCATGTTTGATACCGATATGTTCGTGCATCACCTTGACCACCGGAGCCAGGCAGTTGGTTGTGCATGATGCCGCTGTCAGCAGATGATGTTTTTTGGCATCGTAGAGATGATCGTTGATGCCAAAGACGATATTCAACGCCCCGGCTACCGGTGCCGCCACAATCACCTTTTTCACACCCTGCTCAAAATAGGCGGCCAGCTGTTCGGGCTGGCGGAATGCACCGGTGGCTTCAATGACAATATCACAGCCGGACCAGTCCGAATCGGCAATCGCGCTGTTGGAGGAGTAGGCGATCTCTTCATCGTCGATACGTATCGTGCTGCCAATCGCTGTACAATCGTAAGGCCAGATGCCGTGCACCGAATCGAACTCCAGCAGATGTGCCGAGCCTGCAGCATCGCAGGCGATTTCGTTAATCTGCACAAAATCAAAACTGTTTTTTCCCCAGCCGGCTCTCAGACCCAGCCGACCCATACGGCCGAAACCGTTGATTCCTACACGCGCAACCATCTGCCTCTCCCTATCTGTCCACCGCTGCGATCCAGATACGCATGCGGTTGGTGATCTCGTTACATACGCGGCGGAATGCTTTCAGCTGCAGCTGATCACCCGCCACGGCCGCCGGGTCATCAAAGCTCCAGTGGATACGGCGATGATCACCGGGAAAGCCCGGGCAGTGATCGTTGGCCCGGTCACAAACGGTAATAATGTAATCAAACTGTTGTTCAATAAAGCGCTCTAACCCCTTACTTTCAGCTGCACTGGCATCAATGTTCAGCTCAGCCAACACCTTAACCGTTAGCGGATGCACGCCCTGCGGATCGGTGCCTGCGCTGAATACTTCAAAATGATCGCCGGCCAAATGCCGTAGAATATGTTCGGCCATCTGTGAACGGGCCGAATTGCCCGTACACAGAAACAGTACCCTGATTGTCATCATAGACCTCCTGCCGGACTCAACCGGAATCGCTTGATGTATCCTGTTATGCGGATATGTCACCATCATGACACTGTCACTCACCTTTGCGCACCACTCCCTGCTCATACCAGCTCTTGCTGCGGTTCACGATGGCGACCACCGACAGCATCACCGGCACCTCGACCAGCACACCGACGACGGTGGCAAGGGCGGCCCCAGACTCGAAACCGAACAGGGCAATGGCTGCAGCTACTGCCAGTTCGAAAAAATTGGAAGCGCCAATCAGGGCCGAGGGGCCTGCCACGGCGTGTGCTACACCCAGCTTGCGGTTCAGCCAGTAGGCCAGCATGGCGTTAAAATAGACTTGTATGGTGATCGGTATGGCCAGTAACAGGATAAGCAGTGGCTGGGTCAGGATCTGTTTACCCTGAAAACCGAAGAGCAGTATCACGGTGAGCAGCAGCGCACCCATAGAGAGAGGATCCAACATCTGCAGCACTTCATCCAGCTTGCCTCTGGCCAGCAGCAATCTGCGGCCAATATAGGCCAGCACGACCGGGATCACGATATAGAGCAGTACGGAGAGAAACAGCGTATCCCACGGCACGATGATCGATGCCACACCGAGCAGCAGCCCGACAATCGGAGCAAAGGCGAAGACCATGATCACATCATTCAGTGCCACCTGGCTCAAGGTAAACTGCGGGTGCCCGTCCACCAGCCGCGACCAGACAAACACCATCGCCGTGCACGGTGCGGCAGCCAGCAGGATAAGGCCTGCAATATAGGAGTCGAGCTGAGCCGGATCGAGCCAATCGGCGAAGAGGACGCGCAGAAACAGATAGCCAAGCAGCGCCATCGAGAAGGGTTTTACCAACCAGTTGATCGCCAGTGTCACGCCGACGCCGCGCCGGTGATCCCACACTTCGTGCAGTGCTGAATAATCGATTTTCAACAGCATCGGCAGAATCATCGCCCAGATCAGGATGGCTACCGGCAGGTTGATATGCGCCACTTCCATGCCACCCAGCGTATAAAACAGACCGGGCATCACATTGCCCAGTGCGATGCCGGCAACAATAGATAACAGTACCCACAGGGTAAGAAAGCGGGCGAATAGTCCCATGACAGGCTTGGTTTCAGACATGAAGGCCTCCGGAAGAGGCTATTATATCCGACTATACGGATATGTATATTATATAAGTCTGCGGAACACTACCAATGCTTGCCTGGAGAGGGCTGAGCAACATACATTCAGCATGGCGGGGGTGCAGTCATTCAGGCCATAGGCTGAGTTAATCGTCCTCGAATCAAGGTTCGACACCATCAACTACCCGAACGGTTTGATAGATCAACAGTACCGAATACGCGCAGCCAGGCTTAAAGCCTTGTCCAGATTTTCTGCTATGCCATTCCAGCGATCTTCAAACTGATCCCAATAGCGAGGCTTTGGAACAAGGCAACGCTGCAAAGATTTTCGTTTGTGATTGTTCTGCCCTGCCAAGCAAATAGCCGAATGCCTCCAGCGGGTACACATGCCACGCATGCTTCCCCAATTTCACACGGGCCTCCCTTGAAACAATCAAAGAAGGAGCAACCGCACTGGGGCGTTCGAAAGGCTATTTCATCCTAGGGTTACAAATCATTCTTTCTTATTTTCCAATCGCAAGACAGCTGCGTTGTCTGAACTGACAATACTTTTGCCTGTCCGGGCTTCAATTTCCTTTCTTGCCGTACCCGCCACATGACCGCCTTGCCTAGCAATGGTTTCATTTTCGGCAAAGGATTCCGGCTTTGCCTCTTTGGATATTTCCGTGGTGGATGCTTCGGCCAGCATATTCAGCACCAGCTCCAGGTTGGTCATGTTATCCCTGAGATTTTGCTTTTTGAGCCCTTTGAATTTTTTGTATTCTTTCACACTTTTGTCTGCCCATGCTTTGGTGATTTCATCGGTCAGGATGGCATATTCCAGCCCCTCCTGAACGCCCCGATCCTGCCATTCATCGGTCAACTCTTTTCTGACCTCGATGCTTTTCAGTCGCTGATTCACCCACTCGCGGGAATAGCCTTTTTTCAGATAAGTCTGCATGGCGCGATCAAATGTCAGTTCCGGGTCTTCGGTTTCTTCGATGCGCTCATAACCAACTTTTGCCAACCATACTTTGAAAGGCTCGGCCTTGGGGGATGGAACAGATTGAATCAGGCGCAGGAGTTGCTCCGTATCGGCCACATCCGTCTTTCGCATTTTGTTATCAGCTGCCAGCATTTTCAAAGCGTGACAATTTGTCACGCTTTCATTGCCTTCTTTTTTTAGTCTCTCTTTAAGTTTTCGCCAATAAGCCTGTGGATTAACGCTATCGGTTAAGATAGCAACGACATCCACAACAGAGAAATACCAAATTTCCTGCTCTTCATCCCAATAGCGGCGGACCTGTTTTTGATGAAACAGAATGATGGAGTCTTCTTTTTTCATAGTTTCACCTCCAAAGTATCAATCCTCAGCCACCCTGAAAAATGCGTGAAGCAAGATCCGGTGCCGCCCATCTATTCACCCATTTTCCCCATCATCCAAAATCATGTAACTTCCACCTTCATCCTTTCCAACAAACAAGCCAAGCTTGAGAAGGACTGGTTCGACTACCTTGGTCAAAATCATTACAGCAACGTTTCTAGCTTTTTCCATTTCACTGGTAGTAGCTTGATATCCTTGGTGAGTGACCCGACTTCTGATGTTATAGACATCACTCGCTTCTTCTAATATCGGTTTCCCATCTATACCTTTGAGATCAGATAGTTCGATTTCAGCAGCATGGTGACACAGAGAAGTTAACAGCTTCTTATAACGACTGAACCCTGATTGCCCTACTGATGAGCGAACAATCAGCTCTGCAACATTTTCATTGTGAATCATTCCAAATAAAACCGGCTTCAACAGTACCGATCTCAGATATTGTTCAATAGAAGAAGTGTACATGACTAATGCACAGCGAGGAGATAACTGCTGGAGATCGGAAGCATGGAAAAAACATTCTATGGGTGCCTGGATCAACTCTGGATGCTTAAGAAAATATGAGCGCATCCGTTCTTCAATAAATTCGTCAATCGCTAGTTCTTTATGCTCTGGGTATAGGTCCTTACTTATGCTGTCATAGAAAGCATCCATTGCAGATTCTTGTTCAGCTTCATACATATCCATGCTCATATTGATTCCTTGCTGACTGCCCCACTAATTCTAATCTAGAAGCAATAATGTTTTGAATAGAATTCAACCATTCAACCATTCAACCATTCAACCATTCAACCATTCAACCATTCAACCATTCAACCATTCAACCATTCAACCATTCAACCATTCAACCATTCAACCATTCAACCATTCACCCCGTCACTCACCCGCGAATAAAGACCAACTTCTTCTCTCACAATTTTTCTGTTGAAGTGCCAAATGCAGATGATAGATACAAAAGCCTATCTCGCTCATCTGCCAAAGAACCTTCGGGGAGAGTTTTTAACAATGAATATTTTTCTACTAACGGTTTGAACTTCTCTCCCCAGGGAGAAATGCAATTGTAGCAGAGTAAGACCAATTCACTGGACGAAAGCTGTGCTCGAATGATATTGGTGTAGTCTCGCTTCCTCTCAATTGAGGACTGATCAACCATCTTGATGATTGTGTAAAGGTTTCGAAAATAGTGACCTAGTAGGTGCTGATACTCTTCATAAAACCCTTTATAGGTCTGATGAAGAATAGCTACATCATAAGGTTCTTTTAATATTATATCTCGAATCCATCCCACGAGTATTTGATTTAAGGTAAATATGCACCGTCTACCTGTATGAATGTCGGCACTGCCGCCATGCCTAGCCATCATAAATTGGTCTTTTATTTCCAACTGATCAACAATCTCATTATGCAGAGAAAGCATTTGAAAGAATGTGTTTTCAAACCTTTGCTGCTGCATTGTCTTATTTTGCTCTTCGAGTTGCCGTTTCTGATCTATGAGAACTTCACGGGTCTGCTCCAACTCTTTACGCTGAAGCTCCAGCTCTTTACTTTGGAGTATCACAGCATAGATAACACCCGCGAATGCCAACCCAGAGAAAAGAGCGTTGACTGAACCAAACTGATCGCCAAAAGTTCCCGGCCCATCTGTCCCACTCATTATTCCAGGCAACAAAATCCCAACAATCCCCCACAACAGAAATACAACAACAATACCAACCAGCACATGCCACATTTTCATTCAGTAGCCCTCTCCTGATTCAGCTTGAAGAGCCGTGCGAGGATTTCTTCGTAGGGTATATCGGGGGTGTAATCGGCCCAGCCATCGCCACCGCCGGTTTTCTTCGCCCCGCGTTCAAAACAGAATCGCTCGCCGGTCGGGTCGGCTACATGTGGCGGGGCCTCGCCGAGCAGTGAGCAGATATCGTTGAAATGCGACTGAGCGGCAGAGCGCTCTTTCAACCCTGAATGACGCCAGCGTTCAATGAACTCTTTCGGCGTCACCTGTTATTTTTACGCTTGATATGCACACGCCCTCCAACCCTTGCCAAACTATAGACCAAACGCGGGCAGAGGCAAAATCAGCGCCTCCTTACTGGCAACCTGAAAGTATCGCAGTGAGCCGTTCGATATCGGCGAGCAGGGTCGGGGCGGTCTGTCCGGCAATCAGCGCGGCAAGGGGGGCGGCCAGATCACTGCACTGCCGGTAATACATCCATTTGCCATCACGCCGGGCCTGCACAAGACCTGCTCGACGCAGCTGGCCCAACTGGCGCGAAACCGTACTCTGCGGCAGCTCCAGCGCCGCGGTCAGATGACAAACGCACAACTCATCATGCGCCGAAATCAGTGCAAACAGGCGCAAACGTACCGGATCACCCAGCGCTTTGAACATCTCTACAATCACACCTGCTTCACGCATAGCTAAACTCCGCAGACCACTGCTTTGATATTGACGAATTCCAGCATGCCGTAAGTCGCCAGCTCACGGCCATAACCACTCTCCTTGACGCCGCCAAAGGGCAGGCGCGGATCGGAGCGGACAAAATCATTGATCGCCACATTGCCGGCCTGCAGACGGCCGGCGATCGCGAGTGCCTTGTCTATATCCCTACTGAATACCGCTGCCCCCAGCCCCAGACGTGAATCATTGGCCAGGCGCACAGCCTCTTCATCATCCGCTGCACGTATCAATGCCGCGACCGGCCCGAACAACTCATCATCAAAAGCGGGCATGCCGGGCGCAACCTGCTCCAGCAGCGTCGGCGGATAATAAAAGCCTGCCCCTGCCGGTATCGTGCCGCCAAGCGTGCAGCTGGCACCGGCGGCAATACTCTGCTGCACCTGTCTATGCAGCGTTTCACGCAGATCGGCCCGCGCCATCGGCCCCAGATCGGTATCCGCCTGCATCGGGTCGCCGCTGTTGAGTACGGCCAAACGTGACAGAACAGCCTCCCGAAACGCATCATAGAGGGCGTCTACCACTATCCAGCGCTTGGCTGCAACACAGGTCTGGCCCGTATTATTAAAGCGGCCGGCCACACAGCGATCAACCGCCAGCGCCAGATCGGCATCGGCAAGTACCAGATAGGGATCGGAGCCGCCCAGCTCCAGCACACACTTTTTCAGATATTTACCAGCTTGGGCCGCCACAGCCTTGCCTGCCCGGCGACTGCCTGTCAGCGATACGCCGGCGATACGCGGATCGGCAATCACCGCGGCTGTCTGCGCATTATCACAATAGATATTTTCTATAACCGGAATCCCTGCCTGATGAAAAAGCTCCACCAACGCGGCCGCACTGGCCAGCACATTCGGTGCAGGTTTGATCAGTACCGCATTACCGGCCAGCAGCGTCGGCACAGCCAGTCGCACAACCTGCCAGTAGGGAAAGTTCCACGGCATAACAGCAAGCACGCAGCCGAGTGGATCAAAGCGCAACTGTGCCTGCCGCCCGTCCATCGCCACCTGCTGACTGTGCAGCGCAGCCGGCCCCGTTTCAGCCGTATAGCGGCAGAGGCTGGCACATTTGCGCACTTCGGCTCGAGCCTGGCGAATCGGTTTACCCATCTCCAGCACCATGGAAGAGGCCAATCTTTCTCTATGCGTATCGAGAGCATCGGCCAGCCGCAGCAGGCAGGCGGCACGATGCGACACGTTCTGGCTCGCCCATGTCATTTGGCCGTCACTGAGGCTGGAGAGTTTACGTTCAATAGCAGCAGCATCATCCTGCGCATACGATGCAATCACCTGACCGTTGACCGGATTGATGGATGTAAAACGGGTTTCAGTCACGCGTGTTCCTCGTATTGCCATGTATTTGTTGGCTGCTCTGTCAGTAATTGTTCCAGCGCCGCTCTCTGTGGCAGTGCCGGCCTCGCACCCAGCCGGGTACAGGTAAGTGCGCCTGCGGCCGAGGCATAACGCAACAGATCCGGCCAAACCATAGCCCGCACCAGCCCCAGCGCAAAGGCACCATGAAAGGCATCGCCTGCGCCGGTGGAATCCACGGCCTCAATACGAAATGGCGGCAGCCGCCCCTGCTCGCCCCCGGCAGCCCATAACAACCCCGCCGCACCCTGCGTAATCACCACATGGGAACATAGGCCGGAAAGCTGCCTGAGCGCCTGCTGCATATCATCCGTCGCACAGTACTGACTGGCGAAGCGGGCGGATGCCACCAGATAATCCACCTGCCCGGCCAGCAGCGCCGTCCCCTTATGCAGGGAGCCGGCATCGAGTACCGTTTGACTACCATGATTTTTAGCCTGCTGACAGATCGCTTGCGACAGCTGCGGCTCATGGCCATCAAACAGTATGACCTGAGCTTTTGGCAGCGGATCCACGGCGTCGGCAGAAAGCTGGCGTGTATCGCCCTTGTAGTTCACCACCGAACGCAGGCCGTCCGGCTTGGCCAGTATCTGAGATACCGGTGTGGGGTGGCAGCCACGCTGCACGGCCGAGATATCCACCCCGGCATCGAGCAACTCACGCAGATGCGCTTCGCCGAACAGATCGCGTCCCAGATAACCGCAAAATGCAGCCCTGCCACCCAGACGCGCTACGCAGACCGCGGCGTTGGCCGCCGGCCCGCCGCCACAGAGCTGCATGGCATCCGCCAGCAGTTTCTCATCGGCCAGCGGTTGATGAGCGACCGCCATGACAATATCCCACGATGCATGGCCGACACAGAGTACGTCACTCATCGGCTGTTCCCCGCAAAACGGCTGTGCCGACAAATGCGCGACCATGTCCGGGTTGCTGCTGCCACTGCCGGAATAACTCCGTAAGCAGCAAATATGCCTGCCTGTAGACAGGACAGGCCTTGCGCTCGCGCGGGCCGGCCACATTAAGCACCGCCACGCGTCGCACCGACAACCACTGCAGCAGCTCCTGCAATGATGCATCGCCGGCCTCATGCAGACGCCAGACAAAACAGGGTTTGGACAGCGCCTGGCAACAGGAGAGGGTCAAAGCAGTGCCGCCGCCCGGCTCACCATGGCAGAGGATCAGCGTCGCATCGCTGTCACGAACATTCCATTTTGTGCGTGTCTGATATGCCTTACCCCGTGTCTCTGTCAGCGGATAATGCGCCGGAATCACCCCGTCCAGCGCCCGCCGCCCGCGCGGACACCAGCCGCCGACAGGTATTGCCAGTGACATCGCGGCATCCAGAGCCGCCCGATCCACGCCGGTCTGACCACCACTGACGATTTTTTTCACTCGACGCGCAGATTACTCAGAGCCAGTGCACCGGGCTGGTGCAGGGTAAGCCCCAGCCAGCCGGCGCATTCCCGCAGCAAGGCAGGCGAGAGCGCTGCCGCATTACCCATCAACAGGGAGCTTTGCCATACGCCGGGAAACAACGCATCGGCTTTGCCGATAAGCTTGCTCAGTATGATCTCACCCAGCCCCTGCGGCGGCCGGATCCAGTGGCGTCCGTAATCATCACCTAGCGCTGCCAGGCGTGCAGCGGCGTTTACTGCCGCATCAAAGTCGCCCAGATGATCCACCAGCCCCAGCCGCTGGGCATCCAGCCCGCTCCAGACCCGCCCTTCAGCGATCTCCTTCACCCGGCTCTCTTCGAGCTTGCGACCGGTAGCAACAATATGCACAAAACGCTGATATACATCGGATATGGTCAATTGCATCACCGCTGCCAGCTCCGGCGGCATCGCCCGGTCCACACGCATGCCACCGGCAATACTTGTCGTACCCAGCCCGTCGCTATGCACGCCCAGCTCTTCCAGCCCCTGTTGCAGATTCAGCATCACACCGAAGGCGCCGATCGAGCCGGTGATCGTGGTTGCTGAAGCCCAGATCTCATCAGCCGGTGCTGCCAGCCAGTAGCCGCCGGAAGCGGCCACACCAGCCATCGAGACCACCACGGGCTTGCCCGCTTTCTGCAGGCGCATGATGGCGGTACGGATCGTCTCCGACGCCTGAGCGCTGCCACCCGGACTGTCGACACGCAGCACGACCGCCTTGATGGCATCATCTTTCTGCGCCCGTGCCAGCATCTCCAGCATGGACTCGCTGCCGACACTACCTGCCGGCTGCTGACCGTCGAGAATCATACCGCTGGCGGTAATAATCCCCACCTGACTGTCATGCCCGTCATCGTTTTCGCTCACGGCGGCATGCAGATAATCACGGAAGGCAATCGCCGGATATTCGCCCTGCTCAATATCCATGGCGCCGGCAATATAGTCTTCGATTGCCCCCTGATCGGCCAGCTCATCCACCAGCCCTTCGGCTTTGGCCAGCTCAGCCAGATTGCCGTGGTAATCTTTCAGGTAGTGGCTAGGTGCATCCAGCACCTCCTGCAAACGCTGCACACGCAGGTTACGCATGCGGGCGATATCCTTCAGATAACTACCCCACAATGTACTCAGCAGAGCCTGATTGGCTTCACGATCGGCATCCGACATATCATTGCGCAGCAACGGCTCAATCGCCGACTTGTATTTGCCGGCACGGAACACCTCGGCCCGGACATGCAGCCTGTCGAGTGCATCGCGAATATAATTGCGATACATGCTGAATCCTTCCAGCCCGACATAGCCCATCGGATGTAGAAATACGGTATTCGCCGCGGCAGCCAGGTAATACTGGCTCTGTGTGTAGTTCGGCCCGACAGCAACCACCATCTTGCCTGTGGCGCGGAACGCCTCGATCGCACTGCGCACCTCCTGCAGCTCAGGCAGGGAAGAGCGGCTCATCTCGTCCAGCTGCAGCACCATCAGGCGTATACGCTTATCCACCGCCGCCTGCCGGATAACAGCCACCAGATCATGCACGCGGGTTTGGCTCGTCGCCGCCCCGCCGGTCAACGGCAGTGACATCGGCGAGGGCAGTTCGAGCTCCTCGACAATCTGACCAACCGGATTCAGCACCAGTACCGCCTGATCAGGTACTTTGGGCTGCATGGAGAGCATCACGGCAGCATAAGCCAGAATAATCAGTACAAACAGGCCATTGACCAGAATACGGCGCAGCCGGTCCAGCCAGCGGAATAGTCCGGTGAAAAATGTTTTCATCAGCGTCCTCGTTGCAACAGCACGTATAGGTTGGGTGCTATGCCAGATAATCGCGCCAGCGTAGCAGTGTCGCTTCGAAAAAACATCACGTAGGGTATCGCCGCATCTGTTACGAGCCGCAAAAAAAACACCGGCAAGAGTGAGGAAAGCTGACAATGGATATACTACAGGCGATCATTCTGGGGCTGATTGAAGGCGCCACTGAGTTCCTGCCTATCTCCTCTACCGGCCATATGATTGTCGCCAGCCAGTGGCTGGGCATCTCGCAGAACGAGGAAAACAAGGCCTTTGAAGTGATTATTCAGCTGGCCGCAATCCTTGCCGTCGTCGCCAACTACCGTGAGAAGTTCACCCTGGCCCATCTGGAGCTGTGGAAAAAAGTAGTGCTGGCCTTTATCCCTGTCGGCGTAGTCGGCCTGCTGCTGCACAAGCAGATCAAGGCCATGTTCACGGTAGAGACCGTGGCGATCATGTTCATTGTCGGCGGCATCATTTTTCTTGTTGTCGAATACCTGCATCGGGACAAGGTTTATCCGGTACAGCGGGTCGAGGATATGAGCTATCGCCAGGCGCTGTGGATCGGTATTGCCCAGGTATTCGCCCTGATTCCAGGCACCAGCCGGGCCGGCGCATCCATCATCGGCGCCCTGCTCGTCGGCCTGAGCCGCAAGGCCAGCGCCGAGTTCTCCTTTCTGCTGGCGCTACCGGTGATGATGGCAGCCAGCGGCTTTGACCTGCTCAAACACTATCAGGATTTCATCGGTGCCGATTTCACCGCCCTGCTGACAGGCTTTGTCGTGGCCTTTGTCTCGGCCTGGCTGGTCATGCGCCTGTTCATTACCTTTCTCGAGCGCTTTACCTTTGTCGCCTTTGGTGTCTACCGCATCCTGTTCGGTTGCCTGCTGCTATGGGTGGTGCTCTGATGATGTGGCCAGCCATCGATCCGGTCGCCCTCCAGCTGGGGCCTTTGGCCATTCACTGGTACGGGCTGATGTATATCGCCGGTTTTTCCGCCACCTGGTACCTGGTGCGCCTGCAACTGCAGCAGTCGGGACTATGGCAAACACGTGTGCCCGAACAGGCGTATGAAGGGCTGTTCACCGCGCTGATTCTCGGCGTCGTGCTCGGCGGTCGCATCTGGTACACGCTGTTCTATAACTTTGATTATTACCTGCACCACCCGATTGAGGTACTCTATGTCTGGCAGGGCGGCATGTCGTTCCACGGTGGCCTGATCGGACCGATCATTGCCGGCTGGTGGTATTGCCGCAAACATGATCTGCCATTTCTGCAACTGGCCGACCGCTTTTTTACCGTTGCCCCGCTCGGTCTGATGTTCGGTCGTATCGGCAATTTTATTAACGGTGAGTTGTGGGGGCGCGTGACCGATGTACCGTGGGGCATGATCTTTCCGGGTGCAGGGCCAGAGCCGCGGCATCCAAGTCAGCTCTATGAGATGACGCTGGAAGGCATCGTGCTGTTTCTGCTGCTATGGAGCCTGAGAGGGCGTGACTGGCCGCCCGGTGCACGCGTGGCGCTGTTTCTGACCGGTTACGCCATTGCCCGTATTATCTGTGAGCAGTTCCGTCAGCCGGATGCCCAGCTGGGCTTCCTGTTCGGCTCGCTTACCATGGGAATGCTGCAATCCTTGCCCATGCTGATCGCAGGAGTCGTATGGCTGGCGATCCTCTTCCGCAAGCAGAACAGCGCAGGCGCATAACAATTTGTGACGCTACGCATTGACCGCAACAGCCTGCCTCCTAGAATCTGCTCTCTTTATCTGGCATCACCGACTTTTCGGGTGTCGTTAATTCGAAAACAGGGAGTGTGCGGCGATGACAAGCGCGAATAACAGCAAAGATCTCAGCTTCGAAGAGGCGCTGACCGAACTGACTGCTCTGGTGGAAAAACTCGAATCAGGCGCCCTGTCACTGGAAGATAGCGTCGGCGCATTTGAACAGGGCGTAAAGCTCTCCCGCCGCTGTGAATCCCTGCTCGATGAGGCGGAACAGCGCCTGCAAGTACTCAATACCAGCGACCCTGCCTGATGCGGGCACCTGCATTTTTAGCCACTCATGCTGCAGAGCTGGAGCATGCCATGTCTGCCATGCTCGATGCACGCGCAAGCGTAGTACCCGAGCGTCTGCTGGATGCCATGCGTTACAGCCTGATGGCCGGTGGCAAACGCATAAGACCGGCACTGCTGCTGGAGTGCTACCATGTCTGTGGCGGTGTGGATCATGCCCTGCCCATGCCGGCAATGCTGGCGATTGAGTGTATCCACACCTATTCACTGATTCACGATGATCTGCCCTGCATGGATGATGATGATCTGCGCCGTGGCAAAGCCACATGCCACCGCCGTTTCGATGAGGCTACGGCCGTGCTGGCGGCAGATGCGCTGCAGACGCTGGCTTTTGAGCTGCTCGCGGTCGCTGATATCGACAGTGAGCTGCGCCTGGAGCTGATCCGCAAGCTGGCTCTGGCTGCAGGCTGTCAGGGCATGGTCGGCGGTCAAATGATGGATATGCAGTCAGAGCAGGATCCGGGCATCGATATGCTGATGGTGGAGCGCATTCATCTGCATAAAACCGGCGCCCTGCTCTGCTGGTGCTGTGAGGCCGGTGCCATACTGGCCGGAGCCAGTGCAGCGCAACTGGAAGCCTGCTCCCGCTACGGCAAGGCGGTCGGCCTGTTATTCCAGATTGCCGATGATATCCTTGATGCCACAGCCAGCTCGGAAGCACTGGGCAAGAGTGCCGGCAAGGATGCCGCACAGAGCAAGGCAACCTATGTCTCCGTACTGGGCCTGGTACAGGCCAGGGAGCTGGCGGGTGAAATGCTGGAACTGGCGCTTTCGGCATGCGCAGAGCTGGGTAAGGGCGGTAATCATTTGAACAGATTGGCACAATACATGATGGAACGCGGCCGATGAGCTATGCGCTGCTGAACAGCATACACGGCACAGCCGACCTGAAGGCGCTGCGTCCTGATCAACTGCCGCAACTGGCACTGCAGATGCGCAACTATCTGATCGAGACACTGGCTCCGATCGGCGGCCATCTGGGCGCTGGGCTGGGCGTGGTCGAGCTGACCATTGCACTGCATTACCTGCTCAACTCACCCCGTGACAAGATCATCTGGGATGTCGGTCATCAGGCTTACCCGCACAAGATACTCACCGGACGACTCTCCGGTATGCCCAGCATACGCCAGTACGGCGGCCTGTGCGGCTTTACCAAGAGATCCGAATCCGAGCATGACCCATTTGGCGCAGGTCACGCATCCACCTCGATCTCGGCGGCCTACGGCATGGCAGTGGCTCGCGACTTGAACCATCAGGAGAATCAGGTGGTAGCGGTCATCGGCGACGGTGCGCTGACCGGCGGCATGGCATTTGAAGCGCTCAACCATGCCGGTGCGCATGACAACAAGATGCTGGTCATCCTCAATGATAATGAGATGTCCATTGCGCCCAATGTCGGCGCCATGTCATCCTATCTGGCACGCATCATCTCCGGCAAATCGTATACGCAGGCAAAAGACACAGCCAAACGCATTCTGGTGAAGCTGCCCGGTGCCCTGGATGCAGCCAAGCGCGTGGAAGAACACGTCAAGGGCATGATTACACCCGGCACACTGTTTGAAGAGATGGGCTTTCGCTATATCGGTCCGGTTGACGGCCATGACTTTGCGCATCTGCTGCCCACGCTGCAAAATTGCACTCACTTAAGTGGTCCGACCCTGCTGCATGTCATTACCCGCAAGGGACTGGGCTTTTCACCCGCCGAAGATGATCCGGAAACATGGCATGGCCTGGGCCCTTACGACGTCAAGAGCGGCCTGCCACACAAGAGCAATGGCAAACCGGCGAGTTATACCCAGGTATTCGCTGATATGCTGGCCGATATGGCTGATACAGATGATCGCATTGTCGCTATTACCGCCGCCATGCCGGGCGGCACCGGTCTGACCCGCTTTACCGCCAGACACCCCGATCGCTGCTTCGATGTCGGTATCGCCGAACAGCATGCCGTCACATTTGCCGGTGGCCTGGCTGCCAGCGGCAAGCGCCCCTATGTCGCCATCTACTCGACCTTCCTGCAGCGCGCCTATGATCAGATTATTCACGATATCTGTATCCAGAATCTACCGGTCACCTTCTGCATCGATCGCGCCGGCATCGTCGGCGCCGATGGTGCTACCCATACCGGCATGTTTGATCTGGCCTTTACGCGTAACCTGCCCAATATGACCGTGATGGCCCCCAGGGATGAGGCCGAGCTGCGCCGCATGCTGGCGACAAGCCTGACCATCGACGGACCTGTGGCTATCCGCTATCCGCGCGGCAATGGCTATGGCGTCAATCTCGATGATGTGACACCACTGCCCATCGGGCAGGCGGAGATAATCGAAGCCGGTGAAGACGGACTGGTGATTACCGTCGGTACGCGTGCGCGCGATGCGCTGCAGGCAGTGGAAACAGTGCGCCGGGAAGACCATCAGGCCATGACACTGCTGAACCTGCGCTTTATCAAGCCACTGGATGAACAGAGCATCCTGAGCCATTTGAAGCATGGCAAGCCGCTGCTTATTGTCGAGGAGGGCATTGCTGCCGGCGGTATCGGCCAGCAGATCGCTACCCTCGCACTCACCAGCGGTTGGTCCGGTCCGTTTGCCCATCTCGCCATGCCGGATGCATTTCCTGCTCATGGCACACAGGCGGAAATCCTGCGTGATCTTAACCTGGATGCCACAGGCATTCTGGCCCGCCTTCGACAGCTGCTTGCCTGAGCGGTGGCCAAATCCAAAGTAAAAAAAATTCGCCTGGATGCGCTGCTGTTTGAGCGCGGCCTGAGCGACACTGTCGATATCGCCCGTCGCCATATCATGGCCGGCCTGGTGTATGTCGACGGTCAGAAGGCTGACAAGGCAGGTATGACCTGGCGCGAAGATGCCGCCATCGATGTGCGCGAAGTACTCCCCTATGTATCACGCGGCGGTCTGAAGCTCGCCGGTGCACTCGATTTCTTTCCGTTTCAGGCCAAAGGTGCCGTATGTATGGATGCCGGTGCCTCCACCGGCGGATTTACCGATGTGCTGCTGCAACAGGGTGCCGTGAAGGTATACGCTGTTGATGTCGGACACGGTCAGCTGCATTACAAGCTGCAGCACGATGCACGCGTGATTAACATGGAAAAAACCCATGTTCGCAAGCTCGACACGACGCTGATACCGGAACAGGTCGATGCGCTGGTGATCGACACCTCTTTCATTTCACTGACCCGGGTGCTGCCCTGCTGCTGGCCGTTCGTAAAGCCGGGCGGCTGGTGCGTAGCGCTGATCAAGCCCCAGTTCGAGGTGGCTGCAAAGCATCTGGATCGCGGTGTAGTACGTGATGATGAGTATCGTCAGCAGGCCATTCGTCGCGTATGCGATATGGTTACAAGCCTGCCGCAAGCCGAGATTGTCGGCATAACCGAGTCCCCGATTCACGGCCCCAAGGGGAATGTCGAATTCCTGCTGGGCCTGTCGCGCACTCATAACACAACAACCTGAGCCAGGGAAAGCCCCTCCACCCGTATCAACAGCGGCTGTGCAGGCCCCCCTTAAATTGACACCTGACTGAGCGACATATACTTTGCCAGGTGTACGAATCCCGGAATAGATAAGTCCGTGCGGAGAAAAAATGTCCCGTTTATTGTTAACCACGCTATTTCTAGCTTTTCTCCATGCATCAACGGCTGTTGCCGCTGACACGCAAACAGACGATCCGCTCAGCGGGCGCTCCGTTCAGGATGAAGGGCGCATGGAAAAATCATCCCGACTCATTTCAAATGCATTCTTCAACCTCGATGACGACCTGAAAGGCATTGCACTCTATCCGATCGAACATACCAGAGAGACACTGTTTTTTCTCGGCGGCATCGGGGCGTTAGTTGCTGTCGACAAGCCGGTCACACGTTATTATCAGGACAAAGTGGAACCAGTGTTCAACGGCTATACAATAAAAACACCTGGCTGGGGAGCAAACCTGGGCTTGAACGGGGCCGACAGCTATCTGGTCGCCGGCATAGCCGGCTCTTATGCGCTTGGCATCGCATTCAATGATGAAAAATCGCAGCAAGCGGCGCTGCTGGCCACCAAGGCAAGCATCTACTCCATCATGCTGTCACATCTGTTGCTGAAAGCGATCACCGGCAGACAGCGCCCCGTATCAAACCTGAGCACAGCCACAGGCGACAAGCCACCCTTTACAACCGACCCCTACGCATTCGGTCACTTCACCAAGCCCACACTGGGTTCATTCTCTGGCGGCAGTTCGATGCCATCCTATCATTTCACCCAGTACTTTGCCGTGGCGCGGGTCTATGCCAAAGTCTACGACAACTATCTTATCCCCTACGGTGTTGCCGCAGCCCTCTTGACTGCAGATATCAAAAGTCATCGCCACTGGGTCGCCGACATGGTGGCCGGCGCGTTGATCGGCACGATGATCGGCAGCGTTGTCGCCGGCAATGCAGAGGATACAACTGCGTCCACCACCATGGTGTTCCCCGCTTACAGTGGTGAACAGATTTCGCTGAATATCTACCATCAATTCTGAACAAGGCTGCTGCCATCAGACCAGGGCGGTTGGCATCACAGATGGGTGAGCAGCAGGTGGCTGGTTAAACAACAACACCTGCAGCGGATTGGAACGCATCCACTCAGCCAGGATCCTGAGCAATACAAGTTTGCAGGTTTTGTGCATCAAATGGCCCGGGAGCTGCAATAAGTGCACGCGCCTGATCCATATGACCCCAGAAGTTACACAATAATACCCCGCGTACACGGCCTGCATCCAGATAATAGACCACGCCTTTTCTGCACGGCTGCTGCCACACTGCAACGGTTTCCATCTCGGCATCCAGTATGCCGACTGCCTCATAGCCGAGATCAAACATATCGGAGTAGAAGAATGGCAGGTGGTGATACCTGATACGCTCTCCGCTCATATTCAGACCGGCGATCTCGCCCATGACATTGGCATTGTCTTCATGCTCCACGCGCATTCTGCTGCCCAGTGCGGGATTGAAAAAGTTTGCGACATCTCCGGCCGCATAGATATCAGCATCAGCCGTCTGCAGAAATTCGTCAACGAGTATACCGTTATCCACCGCCAGCCCCGCTTGCGCTGCCAGCCCGGTATTACAGCTCAGACCAATACCGGCGACGACACCATCAGCATGCACGGTTAGTCCCGCTGCGGTTCTGATTTCGTATCTGTCGGCAATGCGGGTAATAGAGGCGGGGGTATCACCGGCGATCACCTTAACCCCCTGCGACCGATAGCAGGCCGTGATATGGGCAGCCAGTTCCTGTGGATAGATACGCATGCCAATCAGCGCTTCAGGAAAGATCATTGTCACCTGCCGCCCTGTCGTGGTCAGGGCGGCAGCAATTTCAGAACCGATAAAGCCGCCACCAATAACGACAAAATGATCGCGCTTCTCTGCCAGGGCTTTCAGATTCAGGTAATCATCCAGATTGCGGAAATAGATAAGCCCTTCTACATCCCAGGGCAGGTGCCTGGCTGTACCGCCCGTTGCCAGCAGCAACTTATCGTAGCTGTATATAGCGCCCGTATGATCAATAACCTGTCTTGACTCGCGATCAATGCGGGTGACGGATCGGGATAGATGCAGCTCAACCTGTTTGCTATCGAAACTCAACCATACCTTGGACAAGCGGGTACCTGTCCAGAGCGCTTTAGAGAGAAAAGGCCGCTTGTATGGTGGATGGGACTCATTGCTGATGATACCAATGCGGCCATCGGGATCGGATTTGCGGATGCCGCGAGCGGCAGCAACCGCTGTCATGCCACCGCCGATAATCAGATATGGGTAATGCGTCACGGCGCCCTGACTAGTCATCGCTGCAGCGGCCCGGCCGGGGTGGTGGCTTGTGCAGCACGGATGAGCCACCGGATAATGCCGCCGCATGCAGCGGCAGGATCTTCATGGCGTAGCTCAATCAGCGTCTGCTTGTTTATATCATCACCACCTATGCCCCGATCATGTTAACCATGGCGCCAGGCTATCCCGTGATGATCGTGATATTGAAACAAACAGCGGGATACGGCGTCCTGTATGAGCATAGACGATTTCATGCGTTAGTGAAAGGCGGTCATGCGCGTTCTGTGCACGATGACAAACCGGGCCACTGCTTAGCCTCTCTGTTCAGGGCCGGATTAAAAAAGCGGGCATCCTTCCCGCTTTTCTGAACTTAATTAACCGCGTCTTTCAGCGCCTTGCCAGCCTTGAACTTTGGCGCATTGGAAGCAGCCACATCAATAGACTCTCCGGTGCGGGGATTGCGTGCCACGCGAGCCGCACGCCCAACCGCCGAAAAGATACCAAAACCTGCAATACTGACTGAACCACCTTCGGCCAGCGTAGTGGTAATGCCGCCGATAACCGCTTCAACAACCGCGCCTGCTGCTGCCTTGCTCAAGCCTGCTGATGAAGCCACATGATTAATCAAACCTGCTTTATTCATTTGTCCCTCCCGAGATCTGTGCTGCGATATAGTCTGTATTTGTATGTTTTCATGATGTGTTGTCAATCACATTTCTCAAACAACACGCCGGGACTCACTCGCTACGACGTTGTGGTGGATGCATTGCCTGCAAATAACTCAGCAGCTTTTCGGCATTGGCCACCAGCATATGGTAAGCATCCTCAAAACCATCGGCTCCGCCGTAATAGGGGTCGGGCACATCCAGCTCGGTTTCAGCATCCTCAAACTGACGCATCAGCAGCAGGCGATCGGCGGCAACGCCCATAGCCAACAGGTCGTTCCGGTTTTGTCTGTCCATGGCAATAAACCAGTCCCATTCCCCTACTCTGGCCGAGGTTACCTGTTGGGCGCGATGGCGACTCAAATCCAGACCGTGCGCCTGTGCCGTGGCGGATGAACGCGGATCGGCCGGACCACCGACATGCCAGTCACCGGTGCCTGCTGAGGCAAAACAGTAATGATCCAGGCCGCGTTGCTCAGCGACTGAACGCACAACGATCTCGGCCAACGGTGAGCGGCAGATATTGCCCAGACAAACAAATAGAATACGAACGGGTTCAACCGGCATGTGCACTCCTTTCCGCCTGCGATAACTGCATGTAGTCCGGCTTTGGGTAGCGCGGCAAACTGCTCGATGCGTCCTCTACAAGCTCTGCTGCCAGGACCTGCAGACCCAGCGCCTCGGCGCGACTGATGGCAAGCGGTATACGGTGCCAGCCGGGTAGCTCAACAGGTGGCTCGGCATGGCAGACAAAGTTGCCTGGCGTAAGCTCTGCCACGATATCCTGCCACTGCATGCAGCGCTCGGGCAGAAGCGGCTTGCCTTGTTGATAACAGCCGACAAATGCTTCGCCGGCACGAGCATCTTCCAGCACCCAGAGCGGATCACCCGATACTGTCTGTCTGGCTGTCACAGCCAGTGCGGAGAGGTGCAATACCGGCAGATGCAGACCCGAATTGATCCCGGCAAGTGTTGCAGCACCGATGCGCAGACCGGTAAATGAACCGGGGCCATGACTGAAGGCCAGCAGCTTCAGATCCGACCACGTCAGCCCCGCCTGATGCAGCAGATCGATCAGCATCGGTACAATGCCAGTCGAGCGCATGCGCTGATCACCGGCAAGCAGGGCCGGATATGTGCGTCCCCCTGCAAGCAGGCAGGCGCAGGTGTCACCTGTCGCAGTATCCAGCGACAGGATGTTCTCAATCGCGCTCATCGCTTTACTCATAACCAGCCCTTCAGCGCCTGTCGGAAGCCGTCACCATAGTCCGGATGCTGCAGTCCCAGTATCGCATTGGCCTGCAAAAAGCCCTCGGGCGTACCTGCATCGAAGCGCTGGCCCTCAAGCAACACGCCATAGACCGGCTCCTGTCTGGCAAGTGCCGCAATGGCATCTGTCAGCTGGATTTCGCCTCCTTTGCCCGCCTTCACATCTTTTAGCAGTGTCATCAAAGCCGGAGTGAATATATAGCGGCCGACAATTGCCAGGTGCGATGGTGCATCCTCAGCAGCCGGTTTTTCAACCATATTCATCAGTCTGAGCAGGCCATGCTCTTCGGCTACAAAATCAACGATACCATACCGGTGCACCTGACTCTCGGGCACCTGCACAAGACCAACAACCGAGCAACCGGTTGCCTCATACACATCGCGCAACTGCCGCATGGCGGGCTTGTCATGGACAATCAGCTCATCCGCCAGCGATACTCCGAATGGTTCATCATTGATCCAGGGGCTGGCGCAGAGTACGGCATGGCCCAGACCCAGTGCCTGCTTCTGCCGCACATAGACCACCTCAGCCATGCGCGATACATCCGACACGGCCTTGTACAACTTGCTCTTGCCGGCACTTTTCAGATTAGCTTCCAGCTCGGCCGAAATATCAAAATGGTCTTCTATCGCCCGTTTACCGCGACCTGTAACCATAATGATTTCATCCATGCCGGCAGCCAGCGCCTCTTCAACGCCGTACTGAATCAGCGGTTTATCGACGATGGTCAGCATCTCTTTCGGGCTGGCCTTGGTCGCCGGCAGAAAGCGTGTCCCCATCCCTGCTGCGGGAAAGATAATCTTGCGCAATGGCCTCATGATGGTAACCCCTTCTCGGCTCAATTCATTCGATTGGCAGAGTTTAACATAAAATCGGCCAACAACAGCAGCACCTGTGGACAACCCCTGTAGCCATGTCCGTCAGGCCGGCAACTTGACGAACACGCGATTGCCGACTATAAAATTTAGACGGATGACAAGGCGGGAACAGGATGAGTATCTATGTGGTCGATGATAACAGTCATATTTGTGAGTTCCTGGCTTACCTGTTGAGCAGTCAGGGCCACAAGGTTCATGTCTTTGCTCACCCGGATCATGCGCTGGAGCATCTGCGCAACAAACGAAGCGTACCGCGCCTGCTGATCAGTGACTTCAATTTACCGTGCATGAACGGTGTTGAGCTGCATCAGGCAATGATGAAATATGTACCGCAGATCAAAACGATTATTATTTCAGGGCGCGACGTCATGCATGAACTCGGCGGCCTGCCATTCCTGCAAAAACCATTCTCACCCGATCAACTGCTTAAACTGGTGCACGCCTACAAGCAGGAGGCATAAAAACCGCAACAGCTTCAGCCCAGGCTAAACCCCTTGGCATCGCGGCGCATACCGACAGGGCCGGTGCGGGTCATGGCAATAATCCCGTAGGGTGTCAAAGCCAGCAGAAATTTATCCAGCTGCTCCGCCTTGCCGGTCAACTCGATAATCATATGACTATCGATATGATCCGTGACGATATTGGCGCCGCTGCTCTCAGCCAGGGCCAACAGTGCATCATAGCTGTCACTGCAGGCGGCCACCTTGACCAGCAACATCTCGCGCTCCAGATGGACAGTATGGGAAATATCTTCCACCTTGATCACCGGTATCAGCTTGTTCAGCTGCTTCTTGATCTGCTCAATGGCCCGCTCATCACCACGCGTGACGATGGTCATGCGGCTGACCGTTTTATCCTGAATCGGAGCCACATTCAGGCTTTCGATGTTATAGCCGCGTGCAGAGAAGAGCCCGGCCACCCGGGTCAGCACACCAAATTCATTTTCTACCAGAACAGTAATTGTATGCCTCATGATAGCACCATCTCATTCAGTGCCGCACCGGCCGGCACCATCGGATATACATTTTCTTCCTTCGATACCGCTACATCAACCAGCACAAAACGCCCGTTATCGATAGCAAAAGCCTGCTCAAGAACACTGTCCAGCTGCTCGATTTTATCCACTTTCAGACCGGTACCGCGATAGGCTTCCGCCAGTTTGACAAAATCCGGCAGTGAGTCGAAATAGGATTGCGAGTAGCGCGATTCGTAAAACATCTCCTGCCACTGGCGAACCATGCCCATATAAGCATTGTTCAGGATAATGATCACGATCGGCAACCGGTACTGATACATCGTGGCCAGCTCCTGAATGCACATCTGGATGGAGGCATCGCCGGTAAAGACGACCACCCGCTCACCGGGTGAGGCAATCTGGGCACCGATGCCGGCAGGCAGACCATAGCCCATGGTACCCAGACCACCGGATGTCACCCAACGGTGCGGCTTGCGAAAACCGTAGTGCTGAGCCGCCCACATCTGGTGCTGGCCGACATCGGTGGCAACAAGGGCATTGCCATGGGTAATCTCATGTACAGCCTGGATGACACGCTGGGGCCTGATCGGGGAATCGGGAAGCTGCTCGAAATGCAACGAATCCACGCTGCGCCACTCGGCAATCTGCTCCCACCACAGTGCCAGTGCAGCCGCATCCGGCGCGCCGTTTTTACGGGCAATCTCTTCCAGAATCTGTTTGAGAACCACGCCGACATCACCAACAATAGGCAGGTGCGCATGGATGTTTTTGGAGATGGATGAGGGGTCAATATCGACATGGATAATCGTCGCATCCGGCGCGAAGGCTTCCAGCTTGCCTGTAACCCGATCATCAAAGCGGGAGCCTATGGCAATCAACAGGTCGCAGTGAGACACGGCCATATTCGCTTCATAGGTACCATGCATGCCCAGCATGCCAAGAAAATGAGGGTCGTCATAGGGTATGCCGCCCAGCCCCATCAGGGTATTGGTCACCGGCGCATTCAGCGCGTGCGACAACTCACGCAGCAGTGATGCACTGCCGACTGCGTTCATAATGCCGCCACCGGAATAAATAACCGGTCGCTGGCAGGCAAGCATGGCCCGCACAGCCTTTTTGATCTGGCCGGGATGGCCCTGTGTAACCGGCTGATACGAGCGCATATTGACCACTTCCGGCCACTCGAACTCACAGATATTGATACTGATATCCTTGGGAATATCGATCAACACCGGCCCGGGCCGGCCTGTCGTGGCAATATGAAATGCCTGCCGGATAATCAGCGCCAGATCTTCGACGTGCTTGACGAGAAAATTATGCTTGGTGGCCGAACGGGTAATACCGACCACATCCGCTTCCTGAAAGGCATCATTGCCGATCAGCGCCGAAGGCACCTGGCCGGAAAAGCAGACCATCGGGGTGGAGTCAGCCAGCGCATCGGCCAGTCCCGTAACCGCATTGGTCGCACCCGGCCCCGAAGTAACCAGCGCCACACCGCACTTGCCGGATATACGCGCATAGCCACTGGCAGCATGCAGCGCGCCCTGCTCATGACGCACCAGATAATGTTTAAAGTGGCTCTGCTGGAAAATAGCATCGTAAATCTGCAGCACAGAGCCACCGGGATAACCGAAGATGGTATCCACACCTTCGCGTTTCAGACATTCAACTAGTATTTCGGCGCCGGACAGTTTCATGATCGTATGCATACCTTCACTGGTAAAAGATGATGACTTCGCCAGAAGTCACCGGCACACCCGTGAATGGGCGCACAAATCAGCATTTTACAGCGCAAGCTGCTGATTTGTATGGAAAGTGAGCTGGCAGATATCGCTTCCCATGCGGCAAAAAGACCATGGGCGGACTTTTCACGACTTCATCAAAGTTAGGCCAAGGCTGCACCGGGCTGGTGGAAGGGTCAAGAATACGGGGATGAAAAAGACCTATAAAATAAAGGGATGTGCGGCCTGTTCAGCCGGCTTCCCCGGCTGCCGGCTGCATCATTAGCAACACGGCATCTTCGCAGATACCGGCGGCGTTCGGAGCATAGTACTGCTTGCGATAGCCTGTTTCGCTAAAGCCCAGGCTCGCATAGAGCGCGCGTGCCGGCGCATTGGAGAGGCGCACCTCAAGGGAAACAGCCTGAATACCCGCAGCATGGTCGATCAGGTAACGGCTCATGCGCCGGGCCACGCCCATACGACGACAGTCAGGGGAGACAGCCACTTGCATGATCTGGATTTCATCCAGCACCGTCAGGCTGAGGATAAAGCCGGCGAGCCTGCCTGCCTGCTCGCAGAGCAGCAGATCGTAACCGCTCTCCAGCGCCGAATAGAGCGACTGCAACGACCAGCACTCCTCAAAGCAGAGCCTGTTCAGCTGGCACACTGCATGCAGATCTTCCTGTGTACCGGCGCGCAAGCTGAATGATTGGCTGCAAAATGGCATAAACGCTACCGCGTCAGCTAGTCTCGGCCGCCTCAACCGACTCCTTCCAGCTGCACCCTTCGCGGGCGCAAATCAGTTCGGTGCCGTTGCGCTTGGTTGTTTTTTCCGTCACAAAAGGCGCGCCACAGCTCGGGCAGGGCCGATCAACGGGCTTGTTCCACAGCGCATTCTTGCACTTGGGGTAGCTGGAACAGGAGTAAAACAGCTTGCCACGTCTGGATTTTTTCTCCTGAAATGTACCCTTGCCACACTCCGGACAGCTGATGCCTGTATCCACCGGTTTTTCCAGCGGCTGGATGTTTTTGCATTTGGGGTAGGCCGAGCAACCGAGGAATTTACCAAAACGGCCATGCTTGATCACCATGGCTTCACCACACTGATCACACATCTGATCAGACAACTCCGGCTCCTCCGGCTCTTTGCTGCCACCAATCGGACTGGCATGCTTGCATTTCGGATAGCCGGTACAGGCTAGAAACTTGCCATAGCGGCCGAGCTTGATGGCCAGCGGCTTGCCACACTCCGGACACACCTCTTCAGTCTCTTCTGCCGGGCGTTCGGCCTCCAGCGCCTGATCCACTGCTATTTTAAACGGAGCCCAGAACTCGCGCAGGATCGGTTTCCACCCCTCTTCGCCACGGGCAACGGCATCCAACCGGTCTTCAACAGCGGCGGTAAACTTCGGTGCAATAATATCGGAGAACGAGGCAACGAGAAACTTGGTGACCCACTCACCGACATCGGTTGGTACAAAGCGCTTGTTCTCCATATCCACATACTTGCGTACGCGCAGTACATTGAGGATATTCGCATAGGTGGAGGGGCGACCGATACCGTCGGCCTCCAGTGCCTTGACCAGTGTCGCCTCGGAAAAACGCGGCTTGGGTTCGGTAAAGTGCTGCTTTGCATCGGACTGCTGGATGCTGATCGCATCACCCTCAGCCAGTGGCGGCAACAGGCGTTCACTATCCTGTTTGGCCGGCTCATCCGTGCCCTTGATATACAGTTTGCGGAAACCGGCAAAGGAGAGGGTGGAGCCGGTCGCACGCAGGGTCAGGCCGTCCGCTTCCAGATCAGCACTGACCTGATCGAGCACGGCAGCACTCATCTGTGAGGCAAGCGCGCGCTTCCAGATCAGTTGATAGAGTTTCCATGCATCCGGATCCAGTACCGACCGCATCGCTTCCGGCGTGCGGCCGATCGAGGAGGGGCGAATCGCCTCATGTGCTTCCTGTGCATTTTTGCTCTTGGTCTTGAAGTGACGGGCCTTGTCCGGCAGGTAGGCATCGCCGTAGACCTGCTGGATATGGCCTCGGATATCCGCCAGGGCATCTTCTGACAGGGTCAGTGAATCGGTTCGCATATAGGTGATCAAACCGACCGGCTCGCCATCCACCTCAATACCCTCATAGAGCTTCTGAGCCACCTGCATGGTCTTACGGGCGGTAAAGCCCAGCTTGCGTGAGGCATCCATCTGCAGCGTCGTGGTGATAAACGGTGGCGAAGGCTGCTGGTGTGCCTTCTTTTTGGTCACAGCAGCAACGCGGAATGCGGCTTTGCCAACCCTGCGCGCCATGGTTTTGGCGGACACACCATCGGTAATGGCAAACTTGCCCAGTTTCTCGCCATCCACGGCAAACAACTGTGCGTCAAAGTCTCCGGCATCGGCTGCCGCACTCACCCGGCAGGTGGTATCAATCGTCCAGAACTCTTTCGGCGTGAACTCACGAATATGCTGTTCGCGCTCGCAAATCAGTCTGAGCGCTACCGACTGCACACGCCCGGCAGAGAGCCCACTGCGAACCTTGCGCCAGAGCAGCGGCGAGAGCGTAAAGCCCACCAGATAATCCAGGGCACTACGCGCCTGTTGCGCATCAACCAGCTGCATGTCCATTTCGCCGGGGTTATCAACGGCAGCCTGAATGGCTTTTTTGGTAATTTCATTGAATGTAATGCGCTGAATCTGCTTACCTTCGAGGGAGCCGCGTTCACGCAGCACCTCTGCCACATGCCAGGCAATGGCCTCACCCTCGCGATCCAGATCGCTCGCCAGAATCAGCGTGTCCGCATTTTTTAACGCCTTGTCGATGGCATCGAGTCGTTTTTTCTTATCCGGAATAACTTCATACCTGATGGCGAAATCCTGTTCGGGATCCACTGAACCATCTTTCTTCGGAAAAGCGCGCACATGCCCGTAAGAGGCCAGTACCTTGTAGCCTTTGCCGAGATATTTTTCGATGGTTTTTGCTTTGGCGGGGGACTCCACCACTACGACTGCACTCATGTATCACTCAACTCCATCGCTAATAAATAGCGGCTGCCGGGCAGGCGTTCGATAACGCCCTGCAGCTCAAGGCGCAGCAAGATGGTGGAAAGTTCAGGTAGGGTCAAGCCGCACGTGTCTGCCAACAAATCCAGATGCACGGCTTCACCGGCCATGGCCATCAGTATTCTGGCCTCCGCCGCATCGGCCGGGCGATACTGTTTTCCTGTCCGCATTTCCGTCGATCTGTCGTTATTTAGCCCCAATAATTGCAACAGCGTTTCGGCTCTGTCCAGCAGCATCGCCCCGTCACGAATCAACTGATGACAGCCGGCATGATTGCTGGCGAGCACGGAGCCGGGCACTGCAAACACATCACGTCCGTACTCACCGGCCAGGCGGGCGGTAATCAATGAACCGGAGCGGATGTCCGCCTCCATCACCAGCGTGGCTTGAGCCAGAGCAGCGATCACCCGGTTGCGGCGTGGAAAATGCGCGGGCCTGGCCGACTGCGCAGGCAGAAACTCCGATACCACACAACCGTGGCGGGCAATGGCGGCAACCTGAGTCTGCTGCTCCTCGCTCAGTGTCATCAGCCCGCAACCGAGCACGGCGATGGTCGTGCCGCCTGCTTCCAGCGCACCGCCATGGGCTGCGGCATCGATACCAAAAGCCATGCCGCTGACAATGGCAATATCGTGCTGACAGAAGTAGTGGCTCCAGCGACGGGTGAGCAGCCTCCCTTCGCGACTGGCCCTGCGTGCGCCAACCATCGCCAGCATGGGCACATGCTGCAGGCTGGCCGGATTGCCACGGTAAAATAGCACCAGCGGGGCATCGTCCACGCCGGCCAGAGCCATCGGCCAATCCGGATCATCCGGACAGATCAGCCCTATCTGCATGGATCTGCACTGCGTTAATATATCTGCTACAGGAGCATGGTGGCTGCCGCCGATGGCTGCCAGCAGCTGCGGCCCCATGCCATCAACTGACTTCAGCTCGCAGGCAGTGGCCGACCAGAGGGCCTCAATACCACCGGTGGCAGCAAGTAGCCTGCGCCCCAGCATCGGGCCGATACCGCGTACCATGGCCAGACGCAGCCACTGCAGTGCGGATTCAGAATGCATGAATCCGGCCGACGATCGTCGGCCATGCCGGTTTACCGGGCAGGTTCACCGAATACGGCATCACCAATATTGACCGGAGCGGTGGAGCTGGTGATCAAGGCAATCGATGCATGCGGCTGCGCCACCAGCACCAGCACATTGCCAATCTTCTCCGAGGGCAACTGCACAGGCTCATCGGTAACCTGATCCTCAACAATGCGGCCGGTGCGCATGATCGACAACGACATCCCCGCCTTGACGCCCTGCTCCTGCCCGAGGGTGAGGCCGATCACCTGATTCTGGGCCGCCTCATGCGCACCACTGCGGATATACATGATTGTGCCTGCGAGTTTCTGCTCCGGCTGTACCGGCTGCAGATGCGGATCAATCACACGGGCGGGCTTCAGTCGATCGCCACGTGAAATCTCGGTAAAGGCTTTGGTGACAATGCCGCGCTGCACACCGCCCTGCCCAGACTGGATCTCTACCTGACCAAGATGCTCGACCAGCAGCCCCATCTTTTCACCGCTTTGGGGATTGATGATCACATCCGTCGTGCGGAACACATCAAACAGTGTGCCGACTGGTGCGGGCTGATCCAGCTTCACATAAACACGGTCATGAATGCCGTAATTCAACCGCTCATCGGGTGAAGCCAGCAGATGCCCCACGCCCTGCTCCTGTTCCGGCAGGATAAAATCCTGACGCTCCAGAGCCGTCATCAGCATGGCGGTGTCGGTGTTTGCCGCAAGCCTCTCTACAGGCCGGACAATCACCTGCGGCATCGGCCTGACTGTGGTCAGTCCACTCTGATGATTGGGATCAAACCAGATTTTATTACCCGGATAGATCAGGTCGGGATTGGTGATATAGAGGTTCTTTTCCCAGATGTGCAGCCACTGCATCGGCTCTTTGAAAAAATAGTTGGCAATATCCCACAGCGTATCGCCTTTCTTCACGATATAAGGTTGTGGCAGGTCGCTCTTTACGCTCGCAGCACCGGGCTGCGCCGGGCCGGCAGCAGCCGGCAGCGTGGCTACAGGTATCAGCAACAGCGTCGCGACCAGTGCCGGTAGCAGTATCTGTCTAAACTTCATCAGTTCCTCCCGCATCAATAGAGAGCAGCAGCCCCCGCTCAGTCAGCGTGTTGTGTATAGCCTTGTTCATGGCTGTGCCTTCCGGTCCTGTGCCGTGGTCGGCTCCGTGCCATCGAGCAGGCGTTTAATATTCGAGGCATGTTTCAGTGTCACCAGTGATGCGATAAGCATACCCACTATCAGCGCCGGTATTGAGCCTCCGGTCAGGCCGACCAGCAGCGGCAGCGCGAGTGCAGCCAGAATGGATGCCAGCGATACATAGTGACTGAGCTTCATCAGCACAAACCATAACAGCAGGCCAATAACTGCCACCAGCGGCTGCCAGGGGAGCATCACGCCGAGCATCGTTGCCACACCTTTGCCACCTTTAAAGCGCAGATAGACAGGAAAAAGGTGACCGATAAATGTCGCTGCCGCCACCACCCCGATCCATAGTTCGGAGAGCCCGGCATAGATGGCCAGTGCGACCGGAATCACCCCTTTGATAATATCGGCCAGCAGCGTCAGTGCGCCCGCCAGCTTGCCGCCGGTACGCATGGCGTTAGTAGCACCGATATTGCCGCTGCCATGCTCTCGCGGGTCGCGATTGCTCAATACTTTGGTCAATAACAAGCCGAACGGGATAGCACCGAGCAGATATGCGGCAAGGACCGCGCCAGTCAGCGTGAGGCTCAAACGCTACCCTTGCGGTAGTGCTGCCGCGAAACATCCATTTGCTGCTGCAGTGTCTCAGCCTGATTGCCAAAAATGAAGGTGGGCAATATCTGTTCAAGACGTGCTGGCACACCGAATAGTGCAGGGAAAGGCTCGCCCGTGGCGATATTGTCATGCTCCAGCAGTGTCAGCTGATCCATGGTAAACAGCGGGGTTGGCAGCAGACTACCGAAACCGGCCATCAGACCGGCAATGGTCAATGGTACGGGGATCAGCTTGCGTTTCAGGCCCAGCTCATCGAGCATCATCTGCAGCAGCTGATTGAAACTGTAGGCAACCGGGCCTGCCAGCTCATAACGCTGTCCGGCGGTATGGCGGTTGCCGATAGCCGTAACGAAGGCGCGTGCCACATCTTCCACCCATACCGGCTGGAAAAGCGTGCCACCGCAAATCACCGGCATCACCGGCAGGGCACTCATCGCCTTGAATTTATTGAAAAAGGAGTCGCCGGCGCCGTAAATGATGGAGGGACAAAATATTGTCCAGTTCGATCCAAAACCGGGTACGCGCGCCTCAGCCTCGCCCTTGGTCGTAGCATAGATGCTCTCCGGCACAGCACCGGCGCCAAGCGCGCTCATGTGCAGGTACTGGCCTACGCCGGCTCTCCGGCAAGCGGCAAGCACATGTTCAACACCGTCAACATGCGCAGCCTGAAAACTGTAGCGGCCACGCTCAAACAGCAGACCAACCAGATAGATCACGGTATCACAACCTGAAACCGCCTCATCGATACCGCGCCCGTCTACGACATCCACCTTTTTCATGCGCACGCCATCAATCAGCATATCACGGGCCCGTTCCGGATGGCGGCAGCCCACCGTGACCTGATGACCGGCTGCCACAGCCTGTTTCGCAATGGCCCGCCCGACAAATCCGCTACCACCGATAATGCAAACACGTTGTCCCATCGATTTATCCCCTCCGCATCTGATTTGGTGTAAGTATGTCCTGCATCACGCCAAGGTCAATCTACCGTGGGAAAAAGGTCACCGTGCCGCCTGCAAAGCAGCGTCGTTTCATCAGACAGCCTGCCTCAGCGCCAGAGCATAGACCCAGACCAGCACGATGGCGGCAGAAGAAAAGCTGAGCAATGAGAGCCCGCACATACCCCAGGCCGCACCCCGCTTATCCACCTTGTACGCCTGCCAGGCAAACCATGCGGCGAACAGGCCGATCGGGATGGAAAGCAGCAGAAACAGTATAACCAGCATGGCACGATACTATGGTTTTAACAGCGTCAGGCACAGTGCCGCAACACGGCACTTCGTCTGAACCACGCCTGAATCAGCATGAAGCCCCTCTCTGCCGCCTTCCCGCCTTGATCATACGCCCTTAAGCTGCTCAATCAGCAGGGCCAACTCCTGCAGCAGCCCGGAGGAGCCCTGCAGATAATCGTGAGAAAAATCCCGGTACTGCTCTTGCATCTCCTGCTCGATCGCCATGCGCGCGACATCTTCCGGCAACAACTGCTCCCGCATCATGGCCAGATCATGCAGCATACCTGTGCAATCCTGAAACAGTACCAGCTGCTGCACCACGCATGCCGCCCGTTCATCCGATGCGGTAAAGGGTTCTAGCAGGTAGCGCAATCGCTTGCCCCAGATGCGACTGCGATGCATGTGCCGGTCATCGGTCACGTCAACGATCTCACGCAACGACGCTGCAAACGCATCAGACAGCACCTGCAAGACACAGGCCGCGCGGCAGGCAAAAGATTCGTTCAGGCCGCCATCGCCAGCTTTACCTGCCGCCGTGATGACCAGATCCAGCCGGTGGGCCAGCCGATGCCAGCCTGCGGGAAACGGGGCCGTTTTCCGGTGGGGGCATTCACTGTAACCATGTTGTTTCATCCATTGATTTTGCACATCAGCATCGCGAAAGGCATTGGTTACCTTGATGTAGCGCTTTAAACCTTTCAGCAGCTTCTGATCGGGAAGTGGCAGCAGCCCCGGCAGCGAGAGCCATGTGTGCAGACGGCGTACCGCCACCCTGAACTGATGCACCGTCTCCGGCTCCCGGCTATCCAGACGCCGGTGAGCGTCGCGTGCATTCGCCAGCAACAGCTGCAAATAGCCGACAACAAACTGCCGCCACGGTTGCTGCACATCAGGCACGGCTTTGTGCTTCATATCATAATGCAGTGATTCGGAAGCGGCAGCTTCGGCACGCTACTCCAATGACCGGTGTGGCAAGGAAACCAGCACCGAGCAGGGGGCATGGCGCACCACGCGCTCGGCCGTTGAGCCAATCAGCAGGTGCTCTATAGCTCCCTGTACGCCCTGCCTGCCAATCACTATCAGATCGGCAGGCAGGGAGGTTGCAAATTCACAGATGACACCGGCAGGCTCTCCCATCGACTCGAGCAGATGCGTCGTTACGCTAAAATCCGCAGCTTCTGCCTGTGCCTGCAGCCGCCGCTTTGCCCCGGCACGTATCGCAGTGGTGATTTCATCCAACGGAGAAATGGCAATCATATCTGTTTCGAAAAACACAGCCGGCTCCATCACATGCAGCAGGTGCACTGTGCCATGATTCTGCCGGGCCATGATCACAGCCCGGCGCAGGGCTTCTGAAGATGCTTCAGAAAAATCGGTTGGTACTAGTATATTGCCATCTCGAATCATGACGGGCTCCCGTTGACTGATCTGGCTTGATTATAGCCGAAACTTACCGGCAGCGTTCATTTAATTATCCTGCGACAGCGCCTCTAGTCAGCGAGAGCAAGGCGCGAAGGTTCTGCTTTCAGCGTAGACAGATAGGCGACAATATCTTTCGCATCCTGCCCGCAGCTGTTCTGGCTGGGCATTGTTGTTCTGGCCGTATTAGACCCGGTCAGCTCTTTCACGGCCCTGCCGGAGTTACAGACCCAGTCAGTCAGAGCGGCTTCATCCCAGCTGAAACTGGCCTGTGCCAGCGTCTTGCTATATTTATATCCCTCGGACTTGCCTGCCTGCTGGCCCAGAACACCGAAGAGGGTGGGCCCAAATTTACCCTTCTGATTCGCCTCAAATGTATGGCACAGCTGACACTTCCGGCTCAGGTCATGACCGCGCGCCACATTGGTCGCGGGTGCAGGCGAGAGCGAGGCCAGCTGTACCGGCTCGGCAGCACTACGGCTGACGCGGCTGGCAGGCTTGTGTGTGACCGAAGGGGGAGTACGTGCAAGCCTAGGTGCAGGCGAGTGATTCCGACTGGCGACAGTCCGTGGCTTGCTTGTCATGGCAGCCTTAGTTGCTACGGTCGGAGGCCCGGAGGATGCAGCCGCAGTGTCCTGATCAGCAGGGGCACCCATATCGATCGACAACGCCGCCAGCTTTTCTGCGCTGATCACATGCTTGGCCAATCTCTCGGCATCAATTTTTTCCTGCATGGCTTTACCGGCAATATCCTGCTGGATTTCCACCTGAATGCGCGCCGCCTGCAGTGCCTTGGCCTTTTCTACAACGACTTCCTCTGCCAGAGACTGCTCTAATGCCGCCTGCAGCAAGCTTGCCCGTGCCGCCTCAACCCGCTCACGGGTAAGTGCTGCCCAGCGGGCCTTGCTCTCGGCATTTTTCTTCAACATCTCGGTCTCTTTTTCCATACCGGCGATGACCGCCCTGACTGCGGCACGCTTCACCGCAGCCTGCTGAACGGCTATCTGTTTGTTGTTGTCGGCGGTCTCGACCGCTCTTCTGGCGCCCATAGCCTGATCCACCACCGTCTGTATTTCGGCGATTTTTTTAGCCGCCATGGCATCCGGCGATTGGCTGCGCTGATCGTCCGCACTGCCGCAAGCAGTGAGTGCCCCGGCAATCATGACGCTGAAAATCCATACATATCTCTTCATTTACGGCTCCTGCAATACATCATTACAGGGCGCACACTAGTTATGCAGAGCCATCTGCCTGTGACGAAGATTACAGATTCAGGAAGGTCTGGGCAGGCGGGAGAGGCAGTCGAGTGCAGCCAGCTTGTAGCACTCCGCCAGCGTCGGGTAATTGAACACATTACTGACCAGATCATGCACAGTACCGTTAAAATGCATCAGCAGCTGACCGGTATGGATCAGCTCACTGGCCGATTCACCGACGATATGCACACCGATCAGCTTGTGTGACTGGGCATCAACAATCAGCTTTACCAGGCCTGCTGTATCGCCGATAATCTGGCCGCGGGCGGTCTCCTTGAAGTGGCCGCGCCCGACCACATAATCAAGATGCTCTTTTTTGGCCTCTTTTTCTGTTTTGCCGACCCATGAAATCTCCGGAATGGCATAGATCGCCATCGGCAGATTTTTCGCCATCACATGCGTCTTGCCGCTAAAGGCATGCAGTACAGCGGCGCGCCCCTGCTCCATACCTGTTGATGCCAGTGCCGGCCAGCCGATCAGATCACCTACTGCATAGATATTCGCAACACTGGTCTGGAAGTCGGCATTGACGGCAATCCAGCCCTGATCCAGCTCAAGCCCGATTTTCGGGATATTCAGCCCCTGCGAGTTCGGTTCACGACCAAGGGCATAGAGTACAGCCTCGGCATAGAGTTTTTTGCCCGACTCCAGCAATGTCAGCGTGCGCCCCTCCTCTATACTCACCGCTGTCACGCGCTCGCGCATATGAAATTCAACACCCATGCCGGCAAAAGAGTCGGCCAGCACGCCAACCACATCTTCGCTGAGGTAGGCGAGCAGCTGCTCGTGTGAGTCAACAACGGTCACCTCAACACCGAGTGCGGCAAAGATCGATACGAATTCACAACCGATGACGCCGCCACCAACCACCACCAGACTTTTGGGCAGCTTTTTCAGGTTGAGAATCGAGGTCGAATCGAGCACGGTTTTTTTATCGAACGGGATGTGTGACGGACGACGCGGTCTGGAACCGGTAGCCAGCAGAATCACATCGGCGGTAAGTAGTCTCGACGCACCGGACGAATCCGTGACCGCCAGCGTATGCGCATCAACAAAGGAGGCTTCTCCGGGAATCAGGCTGACACCCGATTTAAGCAGCCGCTTCACAATCACCGACTCCTGCTGGGTGACCACCAGATCCTTGCGCCGGACGGCCTCGGCCATAACGCCGTAACGCGCGGTACGCGAGGCCTCACGCATGCCCTGCGTACCCGTTCTGGAGGCAAGGTAAGCCGCTTCACGCAGCGCCTTGCTGGGAATGGTGCCGGTCTGCAAACCTGCGCCACCGATGCTCGGCTTGCGCTCGATGATGGCGGCTTTTTTACCCATGCGGGCCGCCTGCCAGGCGGCGTGTTGTCCGGCAGGTCCCGAACCGACAATGAGGATATCGTAATCCATTATTTCATCGGCTGGAATTCTGATGGATCCTGCCCGGCCATATGTTCGTAAGTCGCCCAGCGCAGATCGGCAGACTCCTGTGCCAGCTGCATCAACCGCTCGGCCTCAACCGGATGCGTCTTCTGCAGCAGTTTGTAGCGCATTTCGGTGTAGGCGTAATCCCTGACCTTCATCGTTGGTGCCGGTGAATCGAGCACAAACGGCCGCTTGCCTGCCTGACGCAGCATCGGGTTGTAACGGATCAGCGGCCAGTAGCCGGAGGCGACGGCCATATCCTGCTGATGCAGCCCCTGTGTCATATCGATGCCGTGCGCAATGCAGTGGCTGTAGGCCAGAATAATCGACGGGCCCGGATAATCCTCTGCCTCGCGCATGGCCAGCAGCGTCTGCTGCGGGTTACCGCCCATGGCCACTCGGGCCACGTAGACATTACCGTAGGAGATCGCCTGCAGTGCCAGATCCTTCTTGCCGACCGGCTTGCCGGCGGAAGCAAATTTGGCCGTGGCGCCGATCGGGGTCGATTTGGAGGCCTGACCACCGGTGTTGGAGTAGACCTCGGTATCGAGCACCAGTACATTGATATTGCGCCCGCTGGCCAGTGCATGGTCGAGTCCTGCCGAACCGATATCGTAGGCCCAGCCATCGCCACCGATCAACCAGACGCTGCGGCGTACCAGATGATCGACAACGGTAAGCAGGTTTTTGGCGCGCGGATCATCCATGCCGGCCAGCACCAGTTTCAGCTTCTCCACCCGCTGCCGCTGCTGCGTAACCTCATAACCGATACTCTGATCGGCATGGATCAGCGCATCGACAAAGGCGGGATCCAGGCAGTCGCGCATCTGCATCAGCACCTGCTTGGCCATATCGGTATGGTGATCGGCCGCTATGCGCATGCCGAGACCGAACTCCGCATTGTCTTCAAACAACGAGTTCGACCAGGCCGGGCCCCTGCCATCCTTGTTCACCGTCCACGGTGTTGCCGGCAGATTGCCGCCATAGATGGATGAACAGCCGGTGGCGTTGGCGACCAGCAGGCGCGGGCCGAAGAGCTGGGTTAACAGGCGCACATAGGGTGTTTCGCCACAACCTGAGCAGGCACCGGAAAACTCGAACAGCGGCTCGAGGAACTGGGCACCACGCACGGATGAGTAATCGATGGTGGCGCGATCGTTGTAGGGAATGGTTTCAAAGAAGGCGACATCCTTACGTCCCTGCTCCAGCAGCGGCGCCTTGGCGGTCATATTGATCGCCTTGCGTGTCTTGCTGGCATCATCCAGATCATAGGCAGGGCAGGCATGCACGCACATTTCGCAACCGGTGCAGTCCTCCTGATAGATCTCCAGCGTGTAGCGGGTCTCCGGAAAGCCGCGCGCCGATACCGGGGCGGATGGAAAACCGTCGGGAGCATGTTGCAGATGATCCTCGTGGTAGAACTTGGCGCGAATCACACTATGCGGGCAGACAAATGAGCAGTTGCCGCACTGGATGCAGAGATCGGGCTCCCACAAAGGCACGAAATCGGAAATATTGCGCTTCTCCCACTGCGCGGAACCGGATGGGTAAGTACCATCCACCGGAATCATCGAGACCGGCAGATCATCGCCCTTGCCGGCCAGCATCGGTGCGATCACGTCCTGGATGAATGCCGGCGCCTGTACCGGCACCATCAGATCCATACGGCGGTGGCTGGTGACAGCATCGGTGACATCCACCTTGTGCATGTGATCGAGTGCAGCATCCACCGCCTTGAAATTCTGCGCAACCACATCCGTGCCTTTGCGGGCGTAGGTCTTCTCGATGGCGAGCTTGATCTGGGCAATCGCTTCATCACGCGGCAGCACGCCGGAGAGGGCGAAGAAACAGGTCTGCATGATGGTGTTGATGCGCCGCCCCATGCCGGCTTCGCGGGCGACGGTCGAGGCATCAATGACATAGAAGTTGATCTGTTTATCGATCATCGCCTGCTGGGCGCTTTGCGGCAGCTCGTCCCAGACCAGGTCAGCCGGCGTCGGGCTGTTGAGCAGGAATACGGCATGTTGCGCCGCCTTATCCAGCATCTCGACCTGGGTGATAAAACTGGCCTTGTGGCAGGCGATAAAATTGGCCGAATCGACAAGGTAGGGGGCGCGGATCGGGTCGGCACCAAAGCGCAGATGCGACACGGTCTGCGAACCGGCTTTTTTGGAGTCGTAAACAAAATACCCCTGACAGTTGAGCGGGGTATTCTCACCGATAATCTTGATGCTGTTCTTGTTGGCCGAGACCGTACCGTCGGAGCCGAGTCCGTAGAACAGGGCGCGGGTTACACCGGCCGGTTCAATATTGAAACTGCGATCATAGGTAAGGCTGGTATGGGTCACATCATCGTTAATACCGATGGTGAAGTTATTTTTCGGCTGCGCTTTGGTGAGCTCGTCGAACACGGCCTTGACCATGGCCGGCGTAAACTCCTTGGAGGAGAGGCCGTAGCGGCCGCCGATAATGCGTGGCAGTGCCGGCAGCTCACCGATCATCACCGATTCAGCCAGCGAAGCCATCACATCCTGATAGAGCGGTTCGCCAAATGCCCCCGGCTCCTTGGTGCGATCGAGCACAGCGATCTTTGTCACCGTTGCCGGCAGTGCTGACAGCAGATGCTGGCGTGAAAACGGACGGAAGAGTCGCACATTGATGACGCCTAGTCTGGCCCCTTGGGCGTTGAGCACCTTGATGGTCTCAGCCACCGTCTCTGTGCCGGAGCCCATGATCACGATCACATGCTCGGCATCATCCGCACCGGTATAATCAAATAATCGGTACTGCCGGCCGGTCAGCCCGGCGAGCTGGTCCATCGTATCCTGCACGATACCCGGTACCGCATTGTAATAGGCGTTGGAACTTTCACGCCCCTGAAAATAGACATCCGGATTCTGCGCCGTACCGCGAATGAACGGATTATCCGGATTCAGGCCGCGCCGGCGATGAGCATAGACCAGCTCATCGTCGATCATGGCCCGGATCTGATCATCGGAGATCAGGCTTATCTTGTTGATTTCATGCGAGGTGCGGAAACCGTCGAAGAAATTCATGAATGGCACGCGCGCCTTCAAGGTGGCGGCATGCGTGATCAGGGCGGCATCATGCGCCTCCTGCACCGAGGCGGAGGAGAGGATGGCAAAACCGGTGGAGCGGGCCGCCATCACATCCTGATGGTCGCCGAAGATGGAGAGTGCCTGTGTGGCCAGCGAGCGGGCGGCCACATGAAAGACGGTGGAGGTGAGCTCACCGGCAATCTTGTACATATTGGGGATCATCAACAGCAATCCCTGCGAGGCGGTGAATGTCGTGGTCAGGGCACCCGTCTGCAGCGCCCCGTGGGCGGTACCGGCAGCACCGCCCTCGGACTGCAGCTCAATCACCACAGGCACCTGACCCCAGATATTCTCCTTGCCCTGAGCCGACCACTGATCACACAGCTCGGCCATGTCGGAAGAGGGGGTAATCGGATAGATCGAGCAGACTTCGTTGACCCGGTAGGCGATATGGGCGACACCGGTACCGCCGTCGCAAGTGATCTGTTTGGCTTTGTATTTATCCGTCATCGTAGCCGCCCCTATTCCTGAACTGCACGGTCAGCATCTTCACTGACCATCTCAATGGCATGGCACGGGCACTGCTCGAAACAGGAGGCGCAGCCGGTGCATTTGTCGTAGTCGTACGCGTAACGTTTACCTTTACCCAGCTTGATAATCGCATCTTCCGGACAGGAGCCGTAGCAACCATCACATTCAAAGCAGTTGCCGCACGACAGACAACGCCTGGCTTCAAAGAGCGCCTCTTTTTCACTATAACCCTGCAGGATCTCCTGAAAACCGCCCAGACGCTGCTCCGGTGTAAGCTCACCCTGTGAGCGTTTCGGCGCTTCGGTACTGTACCAGAGCTGCAGCTTGTCATGTTCTACAATCGGATGTTTGGCAGCCGGCTCATAGAGATCGCCGCGCAGCCATGCATCGATATAACGGGCGGCCTTTTTACCGTGGCCGGTGGCGATGGTGACCGAGCGCTCGGATGGCACCATATCGCCGCCGGCGAAGACGCCGGCAGCACCGGTCATCATGTTCGGCCCGACAACCACCGTGCCATCACGGTTGAATTCAATGCCCTCCACCTTCTTCAAAAAGCCGGTATCGGTCTCCTGACCAACGGCCATAATCAACGCATCGGTCTCCAGTGTCTCGGTTCTGCCTGTCGGCTGCGGGCGGCCGTTCTCGTCCAGCTCCATCACTTCAACCGTCATCGTGGTGCAGTCGATCTCCTTGATGGTGCGCAACCAGTTGATCTTGACGCCCTCTTCGATCGCCTCATCCGCTTCAAAATCATGCGCCGGCATACTGGCGCGATCGCGGCGGTAGATGATGACAGCCTCTTCGGCACCCAGTCGCTTGGCCGTACGCGCCGCATCCATAGCGGTGTTGCCTCCGCCATAGATCGCAACCCTGCGTCCCAGCTTCAGGTCTTCGCCGTTCTCCACGCTTTTGAGGAAGCTGACCGCATCGAGCATCTTGCGTGCATCGCGGCTCGGAATATCAATATTTTTACTCAGGTGGGCACCAACCGCAACGAATACGGCATCAAAGCCGCCCTCCGTTTTCGCCTGCTCAATATCGTCGACACGGCAGTCCAGCACGATCTTCACGCCCATATCAACCACGCGCTGAATCTCCTGATTGAGCTCTTTGCGCGGCATGCGGTAGGCCGGGATGCCGAAATGGATCATGCCGCCGGCAAATGGGCCTGCCTCACGAATTTCCACTTCATGGCCAAGCCGAATCAGATGATAGGCTGCGGATAGGCCGGATGGTCCTGCACCAACAATCAGCACGCGTTTGCCGCCGGCAGGTGCTGTGAACTCCGGCTTCCAGCCTTTCTCCATCGCCAGATCGCCAAGGAAGCGCTCTACTGCATGGATACTGACTTCCTGATCGGTATAAGCACGATTACAGGATGTCTCACACGGGTGATAACAGACCCGGCCATGAATGGCCGGAAACGGGTTATTCTCCAGCAACTTCTGCCAGGCGGCCTCATATTCACCGGCCTGCGCCAGCGCCAGCCATGCCTGAATATCTTCACCGGCAGGACAGGCGTGATTACAGGGGGGCAGGAAATCCATGTAGACCGGCTTGCGCGAGCGGTGCGCGCCGGTGCCTGCATCATGTTTGGTCATGTCCAGGTTGCCAGTCATGTATTTTTTCGAAGTCATAATGTTACTCTCCCAGTCAGGGGTGTGCGTACATTTTTCGGCAAGCAACTATAATGCAAAAAGATGCGAAAGAGTATATAAGAATCAGGGTTATTGCAGCGACCATGCCAAAGCGGCCGCACAGCCCCGCCCCGGAAGTAAGATACCCTGTCACCGTTCATCCATACCGTGATCCCTGATACCTCTTCCGCCCGGCGACTCAGCTGGCAGCCCGGCACTCACGGCAAGAAAAACTCACTGTCCGATCATGTGCACAATAATCTTGTTTGCCGGGTAGGGGCTGGAACCTTTTCTCAGCACCACACGCGCTTTACTGACGTCAGTCAGCACCGCCAGCAGTGATTCGGCCAGGCCCTTGTAACTTTTATCGTAATAAAAAACCGTTGTCGTGTCGGCCATACTCATTTTTTCAGATGGTGCCGGATATTTCCCCTTGAACCCCTTCTCAGCCAGTGCCTGTGTCACCGCCTGCTGCAGCTCGGGCGCAATTTGTGCATTATATATATCGAGATCGACACTGGCAGCTGTCGCCTCAATCGGCCTTACCTTACCCCTTGTTTCGGGTTTCGCGGCTGCTGTTTTCGCACGGCTAGTGCTCGCCGCTCCGGCCGTAAGCCTGTTATCCAGGCGGCGGACCTGCGCCTCAAGGTCGCCGACACGGGTATTGGCATCGTCCAGCGCTTCGCGCAGGCGGCTGTTTTCCTGCAGCAGACTATCCCGGCCCTTGATCGCCAGCTCGGCATCCACCAGCTGTTGAATGGTTTTCATTTTGATGTCTGTGATATCATTTTTTGCCAGCTGCAGTTGATCTTTTGTATCCCTGAGGCTGCTTTCCAGACCGGCAAGATTATTCTGACGGTAATTGACCACACCGGACACCAGCGCGAGGACAAGTGCTGTGATGGCAATAATAACAGTAATATTTTCTGTTGGTTTGCTCTGGTTTTCTTCAGACATATCGTGTCACTCCGGTAGATAGATAAATTGCAGTTAAAAAAATAGCCCGGCATTACCGGGCTATTGATTGTTTCAATCACAACAGGGGATGGGCTTTAGTTTCTTACCAGATGAATTTCAGCCCTGCGGTTTCTTTGCCGACCCGCATCTGTTGTATTGTCTGCCACATAATTACTGGCTCCAAAGCCCACTGCACGAACCACATCCTTGGCAATGCCGGCAGCAATCAGCGCCTGAGCCACATTGGTCGCGCGCGCATGACTCAGCGCCATATTGGTCTGGTACGGGTGGCGCGATGTGTGCCTGTGGCCGGGGTAGCCGCCGATCGGCTCGTCATCGGTATAGCCGCGCACTTCAATGGTCTGTGCCCTCGGCTTGGAGAGGAATTTTTCAGCCAGACGCTTAAGGGCACTGCGTGACTCGCGGGTCAGCTCCATATAGCCGGAGCGAAATGATACGGTGACCCATAAACGGTCTGTCGGGGCAGCCTGATCCTCTTCTGCCTGTGGACTCGACGCGGCTTTGCTGTCCGCGATCTCCTGCTTCACCTGCTTCAGCGATTCCCGCAGGGCTGCAACCTCAGTTCCCAGCTGTTGGTTTTCACTGGCCAGCTGCTGATTCTCGGCTGGCGCTACCGGCTCATCCGGACCAAAAATAGCCTCAATGGTGCTGCAAGACGACAGCATCAGTAATAAAGCGACACACAGTAATCTAAATCTGTACATTGTTAAAAACTCCCCGGCAATTCCCCGACTGCTGAAACAATAGATGACATTTTTCTATTCAGCAAGAATTTTCTCCGGTACCGCCATGCAATTTCCGCTGAGTTCAGATGGCTCTACACCGACGCTGTTTAGAAACGGCGTGGAATATGTTTTGCATATAGCGGGCCAATTTTTAATAATGGGCCACTATTGCGCTCACGTCCTGAAGAAAACCGGCCCCATCACGGCTCTATGGCAACCTTTCGGGTGAATGCCCCGCTATGCTATACATACAGGCATATCAGTCACCGGCACGTGCAGAGAATATGGAGAAGATCATGAGATTAATATTTGCCATCATAGGCCTGCTTGCCTGTGCCACTGCGGCCTCGGCTGAAACGCGTTATATCGTTGATCAGGCCACACTGCCTATGCGATCCGGCCAAAGCCTCTCATTCAAAATTACCGCCATGCTACCCAGCGGTATGGCGGTAGAGGTTCTGGAGCAATCGGAAGCGGGCTACTCGCGCATACGCACGCCAACCGGCAAGGATGGGTGGATTCTCAGCCGCTACCTGATGAACACTCCGGCCGCTCGTGATCGGCTGGTACGGGCCGAGATGGAACTGGCCAAACTCAATGAGTTGAAACAGCAGAAAAAAACAGTCGAGGCTGAACGGGATCAACTGCTCAGCACCAAAAGCCGGTTGGAGAAGGAGCTGGGGCATATCAGCGAAACAGCGGCCAATGCCGTGGAGATTGCAGCCGAGAACAGCGCGCTGAAGGAGACTACTGCCGCAGCCGAACAGGAGCTGGAGTCGCTGCGCCAGCAGACCAGAGACATTCGTAACGGCGCCCAGCAGCGCTGGTTTATGCTCGGCGGCGGTGCGATTCTGCTCGGCATCCTGCTTGGTCTGATCCTCCCGCGCATGAAAGTACGGCGCAAATCGCAATGGGGCGGCTACTGATCAACGCAGGCAAGCAGAGCGAATTGTCTGGTCAGTCGGGCAATTCAGGCTAGCATTCGCACATGGCCATAGTGAACCGCCGGGCACGGCATGAATATCATATCCTGGAAAACCTCGAGACCGGCATGATCCTGACCGGGCCGGAAGTGAAATCCATCCGGCAGGGGCTGGCCAACCTGGCCGAGGCGCACTGTATTATCCGCAACGGCCGCATGCTGCTGATCGGCTGTCATATCAGCCCGTACAAGCCGGCCGCCATGAACAACCCGCACGACCCCACCCGCTCGCGCCAGCTGCTGCTCAACAAACGAGAGCTGGAACGTCTGGTCGGCAGACTCAAGGAGAGCGGCCTGACCATCGTACCGCTCAAGCTCTATTTTAACGCCCGCGGCTTTGCCAAGCTGGAAGTAGGCCTGGCCCGCGGCAAAAAGATGCATGATAAACGCGCTGCCACCAAAGAACGTGACGTCAAACGCGACCTGCAACGCAGCTACAAAATGTAATTTATCCAGACTCCGGACACCGGCGATAGTGAGCCGGACGCCGGGCATGTAGGCTCGCCCCATGATCAATGTCCTGTTCGGCATGGCCGCAATTATCCTGACCGGCATCGTCTGGCGACTGGTGCTTGGCGGCAAATCCGCCGATACCATGCGCAGCCATCTGGCGCAGGCCGTCTACCATATCTTTTTACCGGCGCTTGTCGTGCATGTGCTGTGGCAGTTTCCTGTTGGCCTGAACACGCTGCGTGTGCCGATCGTTGCCGCACTCGCCGTACTGCTATCGCTGCTGGTCGCATTCCTGCTCTATGGCAATGGCAAACTGGTGCGCGCCTTTATGCCGGGCAATGCCAACAAAGCCACCGGCGCGCTGTTGCTCGCCTGCGCCTTCGGCAACTTCTCCTATCTGGGCCTGCCCGTACTCAGCCAGACCTTCGGCACCTGGGCACAGGTGGTCGCCATCCATTTCGATCTGCTCGCCAGCACCCCGATCCTGTTTACCGTCGGTATTATTCTGGCCCGCTATTACGGCACGGGCGGCGAAGGCATGCACCCGCTGATCAGTCTGATCAAGGTGCCCGCCATCTGGGCGGCACTGGCCGGACTCATGCTCAGCGTCTTTGCCGTACCGATGCCCGCATGGCTGGACGAATCCCTCGGCACGCTGGGCGCTGCGGTTGTGCCGCTGATGCTGCTCTCGGTGGGCATGGCGCTGCGCTGGCAGACCGGCTGGCTACCGCGTATTCCCGTGCTGCTGCCTGTACTGGTGATTCAGCTGCTCTTGATGCCGCTGATCGCCTGGGGCGCCGCTATCGGCGTCGGCATGCCGGATAAATTGCTGGCACCGGTGGTTATCGAAGGTGCCATGCCGACCATGGTGCTGGGGCTGGTGATCTGCGACCGCTTCAAACTCGATGTCGCGCTCTATGCCGAGGCGGTCACGCTGACCACGCTATTGTCACTGCTTACCCTGCCACTGTGGTTGCAACTGCTCTCCTGATCGACATCTGCTTCAGCAACCAAAAAGATACTTATTCCCGCTAACAGGCTATGCTTACACAAGTAAGTACGCATAAGTCAGAATCGTTCCACTGATTCAATGTGTAAATTGTGGGGATTGGATAGGGCATAAAATGAAATTCAGCTTCAATATGGAAGATGCGGGTCAGGTATTTGTGGGTGCATTTGCGCTGGCAGTGCCCATTTCCTTTTCAGAAGAGGCATGGCGATTAGGAGAAACACTGCCTCTTCCTAATTTGGTTATGCTCTTCGTGCTCTCGGTTGTATTTCTTGCCCTTTTCACCTACCAAAGTGTGTTTCAGAATAATATTAAATCCCGATTATCCGTATTCATTTTTCGCATCGTGATCGCCTACTTGATGACAGCGTTAGTTGTTGGCCTGGTTTTGCTCTGCCTGGATAAACTGCCTCTGCTGGATGACCCTATAACATCCTTGAGGCGCATTATAGTGATCTCTATGCCCGCATCTATGGGTGCAATTATTGTCGATAGTTTTGACAAAGAGTGAGGCAGGACGATGAGGCTGTACCACTTTCTGAACGAACAGTTCGGATTGGAGAGCATCGATCGGCGGCGTCTGAAAGTCGCGAGAATCAATGAACGCAACGACCCATTTGAATTTTCAAGCGTCAATTTTGGAGATGAAGCTATCAGGCGAGCTTTTGGGGTGATGAAGCAAGATCTGGCGGCAAGGCGAGGGCTGCTGTGCTTTAGCTCCAAATGGAAAAATCCTGTCATGTGGAGTCACTATGCCGAGAAACATCGGGGCCTTTGCCTCGGTTTCGATGTCGACGATGAGTCAATTGGTGAGGTTTCGTACTCTGGCAAACGATTGGTGGTCGAGCTCGAACAGCTGAAATCTCCCAAAGAATTTCGACCCGAGGAGGCTAGGAAGCTGCTTTTCACAAAGTATGCCCACTGGAGCTACGAGAATGAGTTTCGGGCGTTCGTTACCCTTGACGAGATGGATACAGATACCGGCCTATACTTTGCAAGGTTCTCAGATAAACTGAACTTAAAGCAGGTTATTGTTGGAGCAGAGTCGTCGATTACACGTGAACACCTTTCTGCGACACTTGGTGAGGAGCTTCGGCAAGTTGAAACATTCAAAGCCAAGCTGGCATTCAGATCCTTTTCGGTGGTCAGACAGAGGGATGCTGCACTGTGGGCATAGTCGCATGGTCAGCAATAAACATTCGAATACGAAGGAAGAAGCCTAGTTCCAACCATCAATCTTTGTGGTGATGTTCAAGATTTGAGACTCGACAACCCAGACGAAGTGAATATAACCCTGAAACGCCGGATTCCTGTAGCGAAAATCAGACAAAGGGCAGGGCCAGCAGTGCCAGGCATGACTTATTGATTTATCAGCGTCCAAAAAAACAAGACCTGTGTTTCAGCTGTCGGCCTCATCTTGCACAATGGTAACATAAACGTTACTATTGGCGCCATGAAGGTCGTAGAATATGTCCGAACAGACGACTCGATACCTTTCAAAAGGTGGTTCGACCATTTGGATGCGCAGTCCGCTGCAAAAGTAACAGTTCCACTCGCCCGGCTGGAACAGGGCAACACGTCAATATCAAGTGGTTTGCAGGCATTGGTGAATACAGGATCAACTGGGGCCCCGGCTATAGAATATACCTGGCTCGGGAAGGCACCTCCCTGATCATCCTTTTCGGCGGCGGAACAAAAAAAGGGCAGCGACAAGATATAGAGAAGGCAACACAGCTTTTTCGTGAATATAAGAGTCGCAAGCAAGGCAGGTGAATCATGCTGACAAGAAGCTATAGAGATACGATTAACGAGCGCGCTCTTGAAGACAATGCGTTCGCCACAGCATTGTTGGATGAGGCTATTTCACTGTTTCTGAATGGCGAGTCCGATATGGCACGCCTGATCCTTCGGGATCTGGTCAATGCCACGGTCGGATTTGAAGAGCTGGCTCTGGCAGTGAACAAGCCAAGCAAAAGCCTGCACCGGATGCTTTCAGCCAAGGGCAACCCGACCATGGATAACCTGACAAAAATATTCAGCGTACTGAAAAACAGACTGCGTGTTGATTTTGAAGTGCACACAGTCGCTCATGCCTGAGTTAACCTGGATCGCTAGAAAACGCCCGAGGCTTGTAGTACAGATCAGATAAAGGGCAGGGCCAGCAACGAGTAGCGGATCAGTTTGCCGATGGTGACCAGAATCAGGAATGGCACGATGCCGCAGCGCAACAGCCCTGCCGCCAGACATAACGGATCGCCGACAATCGGCAGCCAGGCAAAGAGCAGTGCAGGCTTGCCGTAGGCTGCAAACCAGCGCTCGGCCCGCTCACTCTGCGCCTCGGAGATGCGCAGCCATTTTTTGTGAATCGCAGCATTGCCGAGCCGCCCCATGGCGTAGGTGATCAGGCTGCCCAGCACATTGCCGACCGTGGCGATCAGCACCAACGCTAGCGCATCGCTGCCCTCATTCAGGCGATAGAGCAGCAGTGCTTCGGAGCCGCCGGGAAACAGCGTCGAAGAGATCAGTGCCGAAAAAAAGAGTGTCCAATCCATGCCGGCAGGCTAACCAGCTGCTATGCTCCGTGCATGGTTTACCGCTTTGACTCCCCGCTTGGCCCGATCGATTACGACTGGAGTGGCGCCATCTGCTCCAGTTTACAGCTGACGCCGGACACGGAAGCAGTGAACACGGGTAACGATCCGGTCGCGCAGTGGCTGCACGCCTATTTTGAGGGCCGTATCACTCCGCTACCGCCGCTGGCGGCTCCCGCCACACCGTTCCAGCAGAAAATGCGCGCTGGTCTGCTCGCTATCCCGTTCGGCGAGGTGCGCAGCTACGGAGAGCTGGCCACAGCACTCGGCACCGCACCGCGCGCCATGGGGCAGGCGCTGGGCGCAAACCCGCTGCCGCTGCTGATACCGTGCCACCGCGTGGTGGCGGCCAACGGCCTGGGCGGTTTTGCCTGTGGTGTGGCATGGAAAAAAAAGCTGCTCGATTTCGAGTCAGGTTTTTCAGCGCCGCATTGAGCTGTTAGGGTCCGCCAAACTAATCACGAGGTGACAGATGACTGTAGCAACAGCACGCCATATTCTGGTAGATACAGAAGCACAATGCGCAGAGCTCAAGGCAGAGATTGAAGGCGGCGCAGACTTCGCTGACGTAGCCAAGGCACACTCCAACTGCCCGTCCGGCCGCAGTGGCGGTGATCTGGGCGAATTCGGCCCGGGCATGATGGTGCCGGAGTTCGACAAGGTCGTATTTTCCGCCGAAGTAGGCACCGTACAGGGGCCGGTTAAAACCCAGTTCGGTTATCACCTGCTGGAAGTCACCAGCCGCAGCTAAACAGTGTAAGCGGACGGGGCGGTTATCGCCCTGTCCGTTTGTCTCACTGCTTTTTCATCCCTTGCAACCGTGCTAAAACACAGCTGCACAGATCACCATAGAGCGCCATCGCCTTGCCATTCGGCCAGTAAATGCGGACGATTTCACCCCTCTCATCCCGGCGCAGTGTAATAATCGGGGCGGCTATATCAGTCTCAATTGACGTCGCCCATGCACCCTCTTCGCTTAACAGATGACCACGAAGCAGCAGAGGCGTGAGTCAGCCCGATTCAGCCATCCAGCATTGATTTTCTCTCTTTCAGTTGCAGGGCAATAGCATCGGCCGGCAGCGGCGGGCTGGAGAGATAGCCCAGCATCCCGTCGGAATCATGATCGCGCAGGAACTGTAATTGATCGCTGGTCTCCACACCTTCCGCGACCACCTGATGATTGAGGATATGGCCCATGGCGATAATGGCATTGGCAATCTGGCCGCTGTCGCTCTCCTGCCCGATCTGGTTGACCAGTGAGCGGTTCATCTTCAATTCGTGGATGGCCATACTCTTCAGCGACTGCAGCGAGAAAAAACCGGAGCCGAAATTATCGATGGTTATTTTCACGCCCAGCGCATTCAACTCGTTCATGGTTTGTGAGACGGCAGCACCATGCAGCATCAGGTCCCCTTCACTGATCTCCAGCTCAAGCATGCCGGCATCAAGCCGGCTCTGCTGCAAAATGCGCATCACCAGATCCTTGAAGCCGGCATGCCTTAACTGCTCGGCCGTCACATTCACCGATACCGGCACAATGGGCAGTCCGGCCTCCTGCCATGTCCGATTCTGCCGGCAGGCATGGCGCAGCACCCATTCACCAATCGCCACAATCAGCCCGGTCCTGTTGGCCAGCGGCAGGAACTGGTCGGGCATGACAATGCCCGCATCGCCCCTGTCCCAGCGCAACAGGGCATGCGTACCGGTAATCAGGCCATGCTTCAGATCAACCTTGGGCTGGTAATAGACCACCAACTCATCATTGCTAATAGCCTGACGCAGTGCCTTTTCCAGATCCAGCTCATCATCCCGCCCGCCGACCACGCCCTCAGCGTCGCCCCGGAAAACGCAGTAACGGTTGCGCCCCATCTCCTTGGCCTGATACATCGCGGCATCCGCCAGCCGCATAAAGGTTTCCGTATCGCTGTAGTCATGCGTCTCAACGCAGATACCAATGCTGATGCCGAGCACATAACGACTCTCCTTGAGTATCATCGGCTCCTGAATGACGGCAATAATCTTGTCGGCGAGTGTGCAGGCGGACTGTTCCGAACCGATATCACCGAGAATAATACTGAACTCATCGCCGCCGATCCTGGCCAGCGTATCGGTTTCACGAATACAACCGAGCAGCCTTCTGCCGACTTCAATAAGGGCCTTATCGCCCCACTCATGACCAAGCTCATCGTTGATCGGCTTGAAGTAATCCAGATCCATGAACAGCACTGCCATCGCTGTCTGACTGCGACGGGCTTGTGCAATAGCCTGTTTCAGGCGGTCATAGTAGAGGCTGCGGTTGGGCAGGCCAGTGAGCAGGTCCGTATAGGCCATCTGCGTAATTTTTTCCTCATTCTGCTTATGCTCGGAGATGTCGGCGATAAAACCGAGAAACTCCAGCTGTCCATGTTGATCCTTCGCCAGCCTGACCTCATCACCTACCCAAAAATAGTGGCCATCCTTGTGCTGAAAACGGTATTCAAAACGATTACTGCCCTGCTCAACGGCACGCTGCAGCTCACTGCATACATGCTCGAGATCCTCCGGGTGAACGCAGTCCAGACGAAAACGAGGCTCACTGGTGAACGTCTCAGCATCATAGCCGCAGAGCCGCATCACATTATCGCTGATAAATGTCGTGGCGAAATCTTGCGAAATATTCGAGGCATAAATAACAGCCGCCGTTGATGTAAGCAGGAAATTCAAACGCTCATTGGCTTTGCGTATCTGTGTTTCACTCTGCTGCAACCGCTGATAGATCGCCTGAAAATCCTGCAGACGCTGGTTCTCCTGCTGCAGCGCGCGAAAATCCAGCCAGTGTTTAACGCTATGCACCAGCTCATGCGGATTGACCGGTTTTTCAAGGTATTCCACGGCTCCCTGACGCAGGGCATCAATGGTGTTCTCCTTGTCGGCAAAACCGGACATCATAATCACAGGGCAGCCCGGCTGATGTTCACGGATATAGGCCAGAATATCGAGACCGGACCTGCCGACCAGCTGGATGTCGAGCAGGGCGATATCCAGCGATGAATCGATCAGTGGAATGGCCTGATCATAGCCTTCGGCTGCACAGACGAGGAATCCCGCCTGCTCCAGAAACTGACCATATGCCTCTCTGATCGATTCCTGATCTTCTACAATGAGGATTCTGGACTGCTTCACATGCCCCCCGGTATCAACTCACACAGCCTGACCCCGGCCACCACCGGCAAGAGCCTGCTGTACGCAGAGAGCATAGCACAGGTGGTGTAATTTGCTAGGCTGAGCGCATACGCAACATCATTCTATTTTCGCACCATACAGGGTGACACGGGGAGTGATTCATGAGCAAGGCAGCAGGGTGGGTTGAACATCTTGGTCTGGTCAAACATCCGGAGGGCGGCTGGTACAAAGAGGTATACCGCTCGGCCGAATCTGTGGATGCGGCAGCACTGCCCGAGCGTTTTGACGGCAAGCGCTGCTTCAGCACCAGCATCTATTTTCTGCTCAGCGGCGATGAATGCTCGCACTTTCATCGCATCAAACAGGATGAGTTATGGCACTTTTATGATGGCGACGGCTTGAGCGTGCATGTGATCGATGCTGCCGGCAACTACACCGTCAAGAAGCTAGGGCGCCATCCGGAGCAGGGCGAGGCCTTCCAGCAACTGGTGGCGGCCGGTGACTGGTTCGGTGCACAAGTGACAAACGGTGGCTATGCGCTGGTGGGATGTACCGTTGCGCCCGGATTTGATTTTGCCGATTTCGAGATGGCAGACCGGCATGCGTTGCTGGCCCGCTTCCCCCAACACCGCACAGTCATTGAGCGGCTGAGCCGAACATGATCGCCGAATCGGCTGTGGAGCGCATCACCCTTCGTGGCCGGGAATTCCATATCAAACGGGACGACCTGATTGATCCGCTGCTCTCCGGCAATAAATATCGCAAGCTCTACAGCCTGATTCACACACCGGCAGATCAATACAGGCGCATTGTCTCCTATGGCGGCACACAGTCCAATGCCATGCTCTCCATCGCCGCCCTGTGCCGGCAGAAGGGGTGGCATTTTGATTACACGGCCAAAACAGTGGCTTCACACCTGAAGCTGGCGCCGTCCGGTAATTTGCGGGTAGCGCTTGCGCTCGGCATGCGGCTGCATGAAGTGGCCCCGGAGCAGTATCAAGCCGCCGTGCAGTTGCTGCAGGCAGAGAGCAAGCCATCCACCCTCCTTGTGCCACAGGGAGGGGCCGATCCGCTGGCCCGGGCCGGCATCGACATACTGGCCCGTGAGATCAGTCAATGGCAGCAGCGCCAACAGATAACAGGGCTACATGTCGTCACGCCATCCGGTACGGGCACAACCGCCTACTATCTGGTGCGTATTCCGGTGAAGTCGGCACCTGATTCCAGTCGAACGCGACACCCTATTCCGGTGAAGTCGACACCCCCTTTGGGAGCCTGTTGCTGATCTGGACTGGTGCTACTCTGCGGGGTGTTTTTGGA